>OBYW01000091.1_pt1 | contig 95282 bp, 74 predicted proteins | sample 1476841 | NCBI WGS metagenome assembly OBYW01 (sample SAMEA2580222, study PRJEB22360) | human gut metagenome | biome: human gut; feature: human-associated habitat; material: faeces | place: Denmark | collected 2008/2010
GAGCATCTGCCTTACAAGCAGAGGGTCGGCGGTTCGAATCCGTCAACGCCCACTGGAAATTTTCATTCGAAGGTGGTCTTGCAAGTGATTGTAAGGCCATTTTTTTTATCCATTAACTTCCTTTTCTTAAAATCTTTATCCTTTATGTCTTGTTACTCAGAAAAAAGCAGTAATTTTGCAGTCCGATAATTATCATCATAAATACGACGTATGAAACTTGATTTACTTACCGCAATCTCTCCGATTGACGGTCGATACAGAGGCAAAACGGATGTTTTGGCTGCCTATTTTTCAGAATTTGCACTGATTAAATACCGTGTACAAGTTGAGATAGAATACTTTATCACGCTGTGTGAGCTGCCTTTGCCGCAACTGAAAGGGGTGGATAAGGGCGTTTTCGAAACCTTGAGAAACATTTACCGTAACTTCTCCGAAGCCGACGCACAACGCATCAAGGATATTGAGAGCGTGACGAACCATGATGTGAAGGCTGTGGAGTATTTCTTGAAAGAAGAGTTTGATAAGTTGGGTGGTATGGAGGACTATAAGGAATTCATCCATTTCGGCTTGACTTCACAAGATATCAATAACACGTCTGTTCCTTTGTCTGTAAAAGAGGCATTGGAGCAGGTGTACTATCCTCAAATAGAGGAACTGATAGCGCAGCTCCGTGCTTATGCGGAAGAGTGGGCCGCTATCCCCATGCTTGCCAAGACACACGGACAACCGGCTTCGCCTACCCGTTTGGGTAAGGAGGTAATGGTGTTTGTCTACCGTCTGGAACGCCAGCTGGCAACGCTGAAGGCTTGTCCGGTGACAGCAAAGTTCGGTGGCGCTACGGGCAATTACAATGCCCATCATGTGGCTTATCCGGAATATGACTGGAAGGCATTTGGCAATAAGTTCGTTTCCGAAAAGCTTGGCTTGGAACGCGAGGAGTATACTACCCAGATATCCAATTACGATAATCTGTCTGCCATCTTTGATGCCATGAAGCGCATTAATACGGTGATGATTGATATGAACCGTGACTTCTGGCAATATATATCTATGGAATATTTCAAGCAGAAGATTAAAGCCGGTGAGGTGGGTTCCAGCGCGATGCCGCACAAGGTGAACCCGATTGACTTTGAAAATGCGGAAGGAAACTTGGGCATGGCGAATGCTATTCTTGAGCACTTGGCGGTGAAACTGCCGGTTTCCCGTTTGCAGCGTGACTTGACAGACTCTACCGTGCTCCGCAATGTGGGTATGCCGTTCGGGCATATCATTATTGCCATACAAAGTTCTTTGAAGGGGTTGCGTAAGTTGCTGTTGAACGAACCGGCCATCTACCGTGACCTGGACAACTGCTGGAGTGTGGTGGCTGAGGCCATCCAGACCATTCTGCGCCGTGAGGCCTATCCGCATCCCTATGAAGCATTGAAAGCGCTGACCCGTACTAATCAGGCCATTACGGAAGCGTCCATCAAGGAATTTATAGAAGGACTGAATGTGAGTGAAGAGATAAAGAAGGAATTGCGGGTGATTACCCCCCATACTTATACGGGAATTTAAGCAACGACAGAAGTGTGCCGGAGGAATTTCAACTTTTTGGTCCGGCAATTGTTATAGAAACATATAAAATTCAAGGTATAATAGAGACAATGAATGGCCGTGAGGCCAAGGTTTAATTTTATTCGAATAAAAAACAATGAGTACAGAAAACGAAACTTGGCGTGATGCTTCTTCCTCAGAGGAGAACTCAGGTGCCGGCCGCGATGGTAACCAATTTAACAAGGAAGGTGGCTACAGCCGTCCGTCTTACAATCGTGATAATGGCGACCGTCCTTATCGCCCCAGATTTAACAGTGAAAACGGCGACCGCCCGCAACGCCTTTATAACAGTGACCGTCCTTATCGCCCGCGCTTTAATCCTGGTGCGGACAATGGTGACCGTCCGCAGCGTCCTCGTTACAATAATGATAATGGCGACCGCCCTTATCGTCCGCGTTATAACAGCGAAGGCGGCGACCGTCCGCAACGTCCTTATGGAAACAATTCGGGGGACCGCCCTTACCGTCCGCGCTACAACAGCGAAGGTGGCGACCGTCCGCAACGCCCTTATAATAGTGACCGTCCGCAGCGCCCGCGTTATGGTAATGAAGGTGGTGACCGTCCGCAACGTCCTTATAACAGTGATCGTTCTTATAATACAGACCGTCCCTATCGTCCGCGCTATAACAGTGAAGATGGCGACCGTCTGCAGCGTCCTCGCTACAATAATGAGGGTGGTGATCGTCCTTATCGTCCACGCTTCAATTCGGGTGGTGGAAGGCCTGGCGGATATGGTAACAGAGATAGCTATAGTCGTCCTGTCCGTCGTTCGGCCGATTATGACCCCAATGCTAAGTACAGCAAGAAGAAACAGATAGAGTATAAGGAGCAGTTTGTGGACCCGAACGAGCCTATCCGTCTGAACAAATTTCTGGCCAATGCCGGTGTTTGTTCCCGTCGCGAGGCTGATGAATTCATCACTGCCGGAGTTGTTTCTGTAAACGGAGAGGTCGTGACGGAATTGGGAACCAAGATTAAACGTGGTGATGAAGTGAAGTTCCACGACCAGACGGTCAGTATCGAACGTAAGATTTACGTCCTGCTGAACAAGCCGAAAGATACAGTGACTACTTCGGATGACCCCCAAGCACGTCGCACGGTGATGGATTTGGTGAAAGGCGCTTGCAATGAACGTATTTATCCGGTAGGTCGTCTGGACCGCAATACTACAGGTGTGTTGCTGCTGACAAATGATGGTGACTTGGCTTCCAAGCTGACGCATCCCAAGTATCTGAAGAAGAAAATATATCATGTGCATTTGGACAAGAATCTGACAAAAGCCGATATGGAGCAAATTGCGGCCGGTATTCAACTGGATGACGGAGAAATCCATGCAGATGCCATTAGCTATACGGATGACGTCAAGAAAGATGATGTCGGCATTGAAATTCACTCCGGTAAGAACCGTATCGTGCGTCGTATCTTCGAATCGCTGGGATACAAAGTGATGAAGCTGGACCGTGTATATTTTGCCGGTTTAACGAAGAAAGGCCTGCGCCGCGGCGAATGGCGTTACCTCACGGAGCAAGAGGTGAACTTCCTGCGCATGGGTTCTTTCGAGTAATATATAATAAGGTATAATAACTGTTTTATGGAAAAGATTAGTAGAACAAAGGTGGTTGACCTGCTGAAGCGTGAAGATTTTGGCGCTATGGTCAACGTGAAGGGCTGGGTTCGTACCCGCAGAGGTAGTAAGCAAGTAAACTTTATCGCGCTGAATGACGGTTCTACAATAAATAATGTGCAGATTGTAGTAGACTTGGGTAACTTCGATGAGGAGATGCTGAAAGAGATAACTACCGGTGCTTGTTTGAGTGTAAACGGGGTGCTGACGGAATCTGTCGGTTCCGGTCAGAAGGCCGAAGTGCAGGCCCGCGAGATCGAAGTGCTGGGAGCTTGCGATAACACGTATCCGTTGCAGAAGAAAGGTCATTCTATGGAGTTTCTCCGTGAGATAGCCCATCTGCGTCCCCGTACCAATACGTTCGGGGCGGTGTTTCGTATTCGTCACAACATGGCGATTGCCATCCATAAGTTCTTTCATGACAGAGGGTTCTTCTATTTTCATACTCCGATCATCACGGCTTCCGACTGCGAAGGCGCAGGCCAGATGTTCCAGGTAACTACAAAGAATCTGTATGACTTGAAGAAGGACGAGAATGGTTCCATTATTTACGATGATGACTTCTTTGGAAAGCAGGCCAGCCTGACGGTTTCCGGACAGTTGGAAGGCGAACTTGCCGCTACTGCATTGGGAGCCATCTATACATTCGGTCCTACGTTCCGTGCCGAGAATTCCAATACTCCCCGCCACTTGGCAGAGTTCTGGATGATTGAGCCGGAAGTGGCGTTCAATGATATTGCGGACAATATGGACCTGGCGGAAGACTTCATCAAGTATTGTGTGCAGTGGGCTTTGGACAACTGTGCCGACGATGTGAAGTTCCTCAATGACATGTTTGATAAGGGATTGATTGAACGTCTGCAAGGTGTCTTGAAAGAAAACTTCGTGCGCCTGCCCTATACGGAAGGTATCAAGATACTAGAAGAGGCTGTTGCCAAAGGACATAAGTTTGAATTCCCGGTGTACTGGGGAGTTGACTTGGCTTCCGAACACGAGCGCTATCTGGTGGAAGACCACTTCAAGCGTCCGGTTATCCTGACTGACTATCCGAAGGAAATCAAAGCGTTCTATATGAAGCAGAACGAAGACGGCAAGACCGTGCGTGCCATGGATGTGCTCTTCCCGAAGATTGGGGAAATCATTGGCGGTTCCGAACGTGAATCGGATTACAACAAGCTGATGACGCGTATTGACGAACTTCACATTCCGATGAAGGATATGTGGTGGTATCTCGATACCCGCAAGTTCGGTACATGTCCCCACTCCGGATTTGGTTTGGGCTTTGAGCGTTTGTTGCTGTTCGTGACGGGCATGACGAATATTCGTGATGTTATACCGTTCCCACGTACGCCGCGTAACGCCGAGTTCTAGGTTTTGGAATATACAAACTGGATAAAATCATCCGCACAAACATTCTGTTGTTTGTGCGGTTTTTTTATATCTAAAAATGTTATAATCTCAAAATAAATCTTTATATTTGTGTCTAACGGAACGACATAACGTTAACCAACATCATACGAATATGAAACGGAACTATTTCTTTACCATGCTGGCAGCGGTGCTGCTTGCGGTAGCGGGAGCCAATGCGCAGGAGAGCGCAGAGTTTAGGCCTGCGGAACTGGCAGGAATTTGGCAGTTATGTCATTATGTGTCTGAAATCCCGGATGTTCCCGGGATATTGAAACCGAGTAACACCTTTAAAGTGCTGAGTGATGACGGCCGTATTGTCAATTTTACAATTATTCCAGGCAAAGATGCCATCATCACTGGATATGGGACTTATCAGCAGCTGACGGATAATTCCTATAAGGAAAGCATTGAGAAAAACATCCATTTGCCCATGTTGGACCATAAAGACAATATACTGGAGTTTGAAATAGGGGACGACGGGGTAATGTACCTGAAGTATTTTATAGCTAAGGGCTTGAATGGTAATGAACTGAATACATGGTTCCATGAAACATGGAAGCGGGTGGGCATGCCTGCAAAATTCCCCGAAGACCTTGTCCGTTGATATTTCTTTCTCTTTCCCGTTTCTTTCTCATGCAGCTTTGAAAGCCTTCTATGACGGCATCGACCGATGAAGGCCGCATCATAAAGAGTTGTTCTGCGGAGATTCTTCCCTTTCTCCGCAGGATAACTTTGTCTGTTGTATATCAGCCAAGTGGCTCTCTAAAAAAAAGTGGAAAACTTTTGCCAGTTCTAAGAAAAACCGTACCTTTGCAAGCCGATTATTATCTCGAAAGGATAAGCATTTAATTCATAGCGAGTTAATCTTCCATTGTCCGGGATGACTGGCTTGCGGTAAAGAAAAACATTTTAGTAGTAACATTTTAAAAAACAATTAAGAGTGGATACTTTAAGTTACAAGACCATTTCTGCAAACAAAGCTACAGTGACTAAAGAATGGGTCATTGTTGACGCTACAGACCAGGTATTGGGCCGTCTGGGCGCAAAAGTTGCGAAACTGTTGAGAGGAAAGTATAAACCTAACTTTACCCCTCACGTAGATTGTGGCGATAATGTAATCATTATCAACGCCGACAAAGTAAAATTAACCGGTAACAAGTGGAATGACAAGGTATATCTGTCATATACAGGTTATCCCGGCGGCCAGAGAGAAATCACTCCTGCCCGTTTGCAGGCAAAACCGAACGGTGATGACAAGTTACTGAGAAAAGTAGTAAAGGGTATGTTGCCTAAGAACAAGTTGGGCGCAAAATTGCTGGGCAATATGTATGTATATGCCGGTAGCGAGCACAAACACGATGCTCAGAACCCGAAAATGATTGATATTAACATACTTAAATAAGAGATAATGGAAGTAGTAAATGCATTAGGCAGACGTAAAAGTGCAATTGCACGTATTTTCGTAAGCGAAGGTACCGGAAAGATTACTATTAATAAGAGAGACCTCGCAGAGTACTTTCCATCAAGCATTCTTCAGTATGTAGTTAAACAGCCGTTGAACAAGCTGGGTGTTGCTGAAAAGTACGATATCAAAGTGAACCTCTGCGGTGGTGGTTTCACTGGACAGTCTCAGGCTTTGCGTTTGGCAATTGCCCGCGCACTGGTGAAAATCAATGCTGAGGACAAGGCTGCTCTCCGTTCTGAAGGCTTCATGACTCGTGATCCTCGTTCTGTTGAACGTAAGAAACCGGGACAACCGAAAGCACGTCGTAGATTCCAGTTCAGTAAACGTTAAGAGTTGGAGAACGGTTGGGGCGGACAAGTTGCTTAATTCTCGACTTTCACCTCTCAACTCTCAACTGAAAAAGCGTTTAGTATCTAAACTACCGGGACTCTTCAGATTCAGACTACCCGGCGGTTGGTTTAGAAGAAACAAAAAAGAAAGTAAACGATTAATTTAAAAGAAAATGTCTAGAACAAATTTTGATACATTATTGGAAGCCGGTTGCCACTTCGGTCACTTGAAAAGAAAGTGGAACCCCGCAATGGCTCCTTACATCTTCATGGAGCGCAATGGTATTCATATCATTGACCTCAACAAGACGGTTGCTAAAATTGACGAAGCTGCTGAAGCTTTGAAGCAAATCGCTAAATCAGGAAAGAAAGTCCTGTTTGTTGCTACTAAAAAACAAGCTAAGCAGGTGGTTGCCGATAAGGCTGCATCTGTAAATATGCCTTATGTAATCGAGCGTTGGCCGGGTGGTATGTTGACTAACTTCCCGACTATCCGTAAGGCTGTCAAGAAGATGGCTACCATCGACAAGCTGACAAGCGACGGTACCTATTCAAACCTCTCCAAGAGAGAAATTCTTCAGATTTCACGTCAACGTGCAAAGTTGGACAAGACTTTGGGCTCTATTGCTGACCTGACTCGTCTGCCGTCTGCTCTGTTCGTTATCGATGTAATGAAGGAAAATATCGCAGTTCGTGAAGCTAACCGTTTGGGTATTCCAGTATTCGGTATCGTTGATACAAACTCTGATCCTACGAATATCGATTTCGTAATCCCGGCAAATGATGACGCTACTAAGTCAGTAGAAGTTATTCTTGATGCCTGCTGTGCTGCTATGCAGGAAGGTCTGGAAGAACGTAAGGCCGAAAAGGTAGACATGGAAGCTGCCGGTGAAGCTCCTGCCAACAAAGGCAAGAAGAAAGCTACAAAAGCAAGACTCGACAAGTCCGACGAGGAAGCAATCAATGCCGCTAAGGCTGCTGCTTTCATGAAGGAAGAAGAGGCTTAATCATACTGTTGAGAGTTGAGAATTGAAAGTTGAGAGTTACTTTACGGCAATTCTCAATTCTCTATTCTCAACTCTCAATTACTTTATAAGGATATTATTAACAATTAAAATAAAAAGATATTATGGCTGTAAGTATGGCTGATATAACCAAGCTCCGCAAGATGACCGGTGCTGGTATGATGGATTGCAAGAATGCTTTGACTGAAGCTGAAGGCGATTTCGACAAGGCAATGGAAATTATCCGTAAGAAGGGACAAGCTGTTGCAGCTAAGCGTTCAGATCGCGAGGCTTCTGAAGGCTGTGTGCTGGCTAAGACTACGGGTGACTTTGCCGTTATCATCGCTTTGAAGTGCGAAACTGACTTCGTGGCTCAGAATGCTGATTTCGTGAAACTGACTCAGGACATTCTGGACCTTGCCGTAGCTAACAAGTGCAAGACTCTGGACGAAGTAAAAGCTCTGCCGATGGGCAACGGTACTGTACAGGATGCTGTAACAGACCGTAGCGGTATCACTGGCGAGAAGATGGAGCTGGATGGTTACATGACTGTAGAAGGCGCAAGCACTGTGGTTTATAACCACATGAACAGAAACGGTCTCTGCACTATTGTTGCTTTCAACAAGGCTGTTGAAGAAGGACTGGCTAAGCAGATTGCCATGCAGATTGCTGCCATGAATCCGATTGCGGTAGACGAAGATGGTGTATCTGAAGAAATCAAGCAGAAGGAAATAGATGTTGCTATAGAGAAGACAAAAGCTGAACAGGTACAGAAGGCTGTTGAGGCCGCTTTGAAGAAGGCTGGTATCAACCCGGCTCACGTGGACAGCGAAGACCACATGGAAAGCAACATGGCCAAGGGCTGGATTACTGCTGAAGACGTGGCAAAGGCAAAGGAAATCATTGCTACTGTTTCTGCTGAGAAGGCTGCACATCTGCCTGAACAAATGGTTCAGAATATTGCTAAGGGTCGTCTTGGCAAGTTCTTGAAAGAAGTTTGCTTGCTGAACCAGGAAGACATCATGGATGGCAAGAAGACAGTTAGAGAAGTCTTGAAAGAAGCTGATCCTGAATTGAAGGTTGTTGACTTCAAGCGTTTTACTTTGCGCGCTGAATAATTCCGCTTAGAAACGATTCAATAAAAAGAAGTGGCCGTATATGGAGTTGAATTCCTAAACGGTCACTTTTTTTATGCCTCTACAGTTGCAGTGAGACGGATGATGGTTTGGTTTATCCTACGGGCTTAGTTTGCGTGTATCCTTCAGCTTTCAGCAGGTCAATGACACGCTGTTTGAAGTCGCCCTGCACAATGATTTCTCCATCTTTGGCACTTCCACCCACTCCACATTTACTTTTCAGCAATTTGCCCAGTTCTTTCAGGCCATTGTCGGTGCCCACGAAACCGGTGACAAGAGTGACGACTTTGCCGCCCCGGTTCTTGCGGTCCAGCTGCACGCGCAAGCGTTGTTGTGCAGGGGGGAGGGTAGCTTGCTCCTCATCGTCATTCATCTCATATTTGTAGTCCGGGTTGGTGGAATAGACTATATTCAACCGTTCTTTCCAATCATTATTCTTCATACTTTTTTTTAAAAAACTTCCCAAAAGTACGATATTATGTGGAATTATGCAATTAGAAATTATGTTAAGCTTTTGTTGCATCCGTGTTACTGATTAGAAAAAAAGCACTACTTTTGTCAATCGCAATATTGAGAACTTAAATAAGAAACTATGAGCAGTCCGTTACAGAAAAAAGAAACCATGAAGGTGCCGGAACCTACTTTGCGCCGGCTTCCGTGGTACCTTTCCAATGTAAAGTTGCTGAAACAAAAGGGGGAACGATTCGTATCATCCACCCAGATTTCCAAGGAAATCAATATTGATGCTTCACAGATTGCCAAAGACCTTTCGTATGTTAATATCTCGGGCCGTACGCGTGTGGGATATGAGGTGGACACGCTGATAGCTGTACTGGAGGATTTCCTGGGATTTACCAATATACACAAAGCATTTCTGTTCGGTGTTGGAAGCTTGGGAGGTGCTTTGCTGCGCGACTCGGGTCTGAGCCATTTCGGTTTGGAGATAGTGGCTGCTTTTGATGTGAAGCTTGAATTGGTGGGTACGACATTGAGCGGCATCCCCATCTATCATTCGGATGAGTTCAAGCAGAAGATGCAGGAGTACGATGTCAATATAGGCGTGCTGACGGTACCTATCGAAATAGCCCAGCAGATAACGGATTCCATGGTAGAGGGTGGTATCAAGGCCGTATGGAACTTCACCCCGTTCCGTATCCGCGTTCCCGAGAACATTGTCGTGCAGAACACTTCCCTTTATGCCCATCTGGCCGTGATGTTTAACAGACTAAACTTTAACGAAATCAAGTAATGAAGATTATTGCTGTAGGAATGAACTATGCTCTGCACAACAAAGAGCTGGGACATACACACGAGAATAAGGAACCGGTTATTTTTTTGAAACCCGATTCAGCTATACTGAAAGATGGCAAACCTTTCTTTATCCCCGACTTTTCCAACGAAGTGCATTATGAGGCGGAAGTGGTGGTACGCATCTGCCGTTTGGGCAAGAATATTGCTCCTCGCTTTGCCCATCGCTATTACGATGCGGTGACGGTGGGCATCGACTTCACGGCACGCGACTTGCAACGTAAGTTCCGTGAGGCGGGTAATCCGTGGGAGCTTTGCAAAGGTTTCGACAATTCGGCAGCTATCGGTACCTTTGTTCCTTTGGAACAGGTGGGCGGCAATGTACAGAATCTGGACTTTCGTCTGACGATTGATGATAAGGAGGTTCAACGTGGCCATACAGCGGACATGTTGTTCCGGGTAGATGATATCATTGCCTATGTCAGCCGCTTCATGACCTTGAAAATCGGTGACTTGCTGTTCACGGGAACACCCGCGGGAGTCGCTCCCGTCAGCATCGGACAGCACTTGCAGGGTTATCTTGGGGAAGGGAAAGTACTTGACTTCAATATTCGCTGATTATCTTCGTCTTGTTTTTTCTTGTTACCTCGCTTTTTTTCCGTACTTTCGTGTCAACTTAAAGAAGCAACGATATGAAGATACGTGTAGGTTTTGGCTTTGATGTCCATCAACTGGTGGCAGGGCGCGAACTTTGGCTGGGCGGTATCCGCCTGGAACATGAAAAGGGATTGTTGGGGCACTCGGATGCGGACGTGCTCATCCATACTATCTGTGACGCATTGCTGGGAGCGGCGAATATGCGTGACATCGGCTATCATTTTCCTGATACTGCCGGTGAGTTTAAGAACATAGACAGCAAGATTCTGCTAAAGAAAACAATAGAATTGATAGCTACCAAAGGCTATTCGGTAGGTAACATTGATGCCACCATCTGCGCTGAGCGGCCTAAGTTGAAGGCCTATATTCCCGAAATGCAGCGTACGCTTGCCGCGGTGATGGGAATAGACGAGGATGCCATCTCCATCAAGGCCACCACCACGGAGAAACTCGGCTTTACGGGCAGGGAGGAAGGTATATCCGCCTATGCCACTGTATTGATAGTGAAGGAATAATAATATCAACTCAATTTAATCATCCACTTATATGAAGAAAATCTCCTTGGCCTTTTGTCTGGCACTTTTATCCTCCTTGTTCTGCCCGGCACAAGTATCGCCTTTGCAGTTCAACAAGAACGGAGAGTTTAAAATCGTCCAGTTTACAGACATCCACTTCAAGTATGGCAATCCGGCTTCGGATATTGCTTTGAAGCGTATTGGCGAGGTGCTTGATGCTGAGTGCCCCGATTTAGTAGTCTTTACCGGCGATGTGGTTTATGCCGCACCTGCCGATACAGCCATGCGCAAGGTGCTTTCCTATGCTACGGACCGTAAGATTCCTTTTGTCGTAACCTTTGGCAACCACGACAACGAGCAGGGAAAAACACGTGCTGAGCTTTATGACGTTATCCGTTCCATGCCTTTCAATATCCAGCCCGACCGTGGCGGAGTAGAATCTCCCGACTATGTCCTCACACTGAAATCCTCGGACGGCAAGAAGGATGCAGCCCTGCTTTACTGTCTGGATTCCCATTCCTACTCCAAACTACCCGACGTAAAGGGGTACGACTGGCTCACTTTCGACCAGGTGAACTGGTACCGCCAGCAGAGTGCCACTTATAAAGCAAAGAACGGTGGGCAACCTTTGCCTGCACTAGCATTTTTCCATATTCCTTTGCCGGAATATAACGAAGCCGCTTCCGACGAGAACGCCATACTGATAGGTACCCGCATGGAAAAGGCTTGCGCTCCGGAACTGAATACGGGCATGTTCACTGCCATGAAAGAGGCTGGTGATGTGATGGGTATGTTTGTCGGGCACGATCATGACAACGATTATGCCGTAATGTGGAAAGGTATCCTGCTGGCTTACGGCCGTTTCACCGGTGGTAATACCGAGTACAACCATTTGTCCAACGGTGCACGTGTCATTTTGATGAAGGAAGGTGCCCGTACTTTCACCACCTGGATTCGTCTGAAAGGTGGCGAAATTATTGATAAGACGGTCTACCCCGACAGCTATATGAAGGACGATTGGCGTAAGCGTCCGTTGGTGACGGAATAATGGTGAACTTAAAAAGAACGATATGGACAAGATAAGGACCGGATTAGCCGCTTACGGAATGTCGGGACGTGTTTTCCATGCCCCCTTCATCTCCACTAACCCTCATTTTGAATTGACTGCCGTTACGGAGCGCAGTAAGGAACTCTCCCGGGAGAAGTATCCCGACGCTTGTATTGTGCGGAGTTTTGAGGAACTTATCGAAGTGGAAGAGCTGGATTTGGTTGTCATCAACACGCCGGACAGCACTCATTATGAGTATGCCCGCCGCGCCCTCGAAGCAGGTAAGCATGTGGTTGTGGAGAAGCCTTTCACCACCACCGTGGCAGAAGCTGAGGAACTTGTGGCATTTGCCGCAAGCCGGGGGCTGACCTTGAGCGTTTACCAGAACCGCCGGTGGGACTGCGATTTCCTGACAGTTAAGCAAATACTGTCCAAAGGCTTGCTGGGGCATCTGGTGGAGTTTGAATCCACCTTCCCCCGTTATCGTAATTTTATCAAGCCGAATACTTGGAAGGAAACCGGACAAGATGGGGGCGGCTTGACCTATAACCTGGGTGCCCACGTCATAGACCAGGCTGTGCAGCTGTTCGGTATGCCCGAAGCCGTCTTTGCAGATATTGCCACGTTGCGCAAGGACAGCAAGGTAGACGACTATTTCATCATCCATTTGCTACGTCCCTCAAAGGCGCCCGAAGTGAAGATAACGCTGAAATCCAGCTATCTGATGTGTGCGAGCGAACCCCGTTTCGTCCTCCACGGTAGGGAAGGTTCTTACGTGAAATATGGTTTCGACCCGCAGGAAGCCGCCTTGACCGAGGGCGTATTGCCCGGCACTTCGCACTGGGGCGAGGAGGACAAATCCTCTTGGGGACTGCTTTATACGGAAAAAGACGGTAGAATTGTTTATGAACCCTATCCAAGTCTTCCCGGTGATTATGCAGCTTTTTATGAGAATATCTATCGGCATATCCACCACGGCGAACCTTTGCAGAGCGATGCCCGCGAGGTGGTCGGAGTCATCCGCTTGATTGAGGCAGCCTGGGAAAGCAGCCGTATGCAGCGTGTGGTTCGTATCTGATAGAAAATCTTTTACCCGGTAGGGACGTGTAACTTTACATGTGTCAATCGGGTGTATTTCGTACTTCCTATTATATAGGTACGCGCGATGCGTGCCGATGCTATCTTCATTACTTCTCCCATCTGGTAGGCATGTTCCACGGCGGGCAGCTGGCATGATTTCCGGCTTGCCGTGCGTGCATTCAGCCGGATGCTGACGAAGTTGCCGATGGAGTCTTTCAGTTTCAACACTTGGCGTACATAGAAATAAGGAGTGGTCCCTTTGAGCTGCGTCTTGTAGGGGTTGTCTTCCAGTCGCACGCTGAGTACGGTCAGTGTCAGGTTCTCCACTTTTTCCCCTTCCTTCCCCAGGAAACGTCCGCCGGTGGTTTGGTACGTTTTTCTTCGTTGTATGTCGAGGTGGACTGAATGGTAAATCTTGGCAATCTGTACGAAACGTTCCTGCTTGGGGATGCGTGGCTGGAATTTGAAGGCTATCCACGTAAGATAGGCAGGGTCTATACGGAGAATTTCGTGCAGGAAATGTCCGTGGTATTTGCCTATGGAGATAATGTCGTCCCCTTTGCTCTGCATTCTTTTGGCATTGTACTCCACAAGCAGCAGGCTGCGCGGTGAGTAGAAGCATAGCGTGCTTGCCATCCGCAACGTTTCGTGAATGTCGGTGGAAAGGTCGCAAATGTAGAAGATGGACTGTCTCCCGGGCAGTGGAGAGTAAATCCACAAAGTATATTGGAGATACTCAGGCCGGGGCAGTACGATAAGATAGGCCCCTACTTCCTTATAAGAGGCTCTCCCTTGATTGTATGCATTCAGTTTACTATACAATAAGTCTTGTTCAGTCTGCGGTATACCGGGTATGATTGGATTTGCCATAGCTCGGAATAATTTATTCCAAATATACATTTTTGGAATGAAAGAAACAAGGGGAAGCCAAGAAATATCAGAAGCGTACCATCAATTCCAATACTACTTTGTCTTGTTCCGACTCCTTCGCTATGCTGTTTTTGGCATAGAAGTATTTCTCGTAATTCAACCGGAGGTCTGTGCGGAATGCTTTGCTGAGGCTGAAGGTGATGCCGCCCGTTAGGCGTTGGCGTTTGTAGTCGGTCACCGTCAATCTGCCGGTTTCTTCATCGGCGGTTTTGGCGTCGCTCTGGTCGGTCATCATGTCGTAGCGCAGCAGGAAAGACATTTTGTTGAATACTTTCCGTAACGGCAGATCGTAGTTGATGAAGGTGTTGACAGCGTGTACATCTTTGAAAGCGTTGTCGGAATATTGCTTGTACAAATATTCGCCTTCGATATGGAAACGGCCGGTTTCATAGTAGGCACCGATGTCGTAGGATTGCATACGTACTTCTTCCGGCTGGATGCTCTGCACGCTCAGTGTTAGGTTCAGTCCTTTGGTGAAGAGAAATTGGGCTTTGGCGGAGTAGTTCACTTCCTTGTGCCATTCTTTCTGGTTAGTCAGTCCGGAACCGTTGAAAAGTCCTCCTTCCACAGTGATAGGTACACCGGTAGGCAGGGTATATCCTACTGTGAACCCCACGTCCCGTACATTGCCCACTTGCTTGGCGATGAACGAGCGGTTGGGGAAGTATTGCTGGTGCGGTGAGCGGTGGGCGTCGATGGTGAAGGGGACGCGCATTTGTCCGGCGGTGACTGTCAGTCCTTTTGTCGGGAAAAGCCGGGCGTAGGCATCCAGCATCTTGATTTGACCTTCGTCGGAGAGGTCTATCTCGGCTTTGTAGGCTACGCTGGGCAATACGTTACCCGTCACGCTGACGCGGGCATTGCGTACTTCGAAACGTCCTGCACCCATGGTGGTCTGATATTCGTATTTGGCGCGGATGGTTCCGTGGACTTCCGGCAGGTAGTCTTTGGTTTCCATCTTCTCCTTTTCAATCTTTTTTCCGTCCTCGTTGATGGAGGGTGTTTGGGCAATTGCGGCCAACGGCAGCAGGGCAATCAGTACTGTCAATGCACTTTTTTTCATAATCTGTTGTTGTCGAATGATTTGTCGGCGACAAAGTTCGGACATACGTGTTGTGTTTTTGTGTCATATATGTTGCATTGTTGTTACAAAAACTGTTAGAGAGAAGAACTGTGATAGGTGCCGTTTTAATCTTTTTATGGCTTGATTTAGTTTCTTGTTTTTATTAAAACGTTGGTTGTTAGGATTATATGTGCACTGAGCAAAAGTTTCAGTCTGAAATATCAATGAAATATTCCTATCTTTGAAGAAAATATCAAGAACGTTTGTTTTAGAACTCTGATGCTTATGAAAAGACAGTTGTTTTTAGCAGGAATAAGTTTGATGCTGGGGGGCATGTCAATGCTTGCCCAAGATATATCTCCGGTGAATTCCGTTTCTTACGAATGGAAGAGCGTACCGATAGTGGGAGGAGGCTTTGTGGACGGTATTGTTTTTCACCCAGAAGCTCCCGGTATCCGTTATTGCCGCACCGATATGGGAGGGGCCTATCGGTGGGATGCTGCTTCCTGCCAGTGGACGCCCTTGTTGGACTGGATAAGTCTGGATGAAAGCAATCTGCAGGGAGTGGAGAGCATTGCCATTGACCCGCAGAATCCACAGAACGTGTATATTGCCTGCGGTACGTATACCAGTAGCTCCAATGGGGCCATACTCTGTTCTTATGATGGCGGCAGAACCTTTGCTCGCGTTGATGTGCCTTTTACGATGGGTGGCAACGAGAATGGGCGTGGTAATGGGGAACGGATGATGGTGGACCCGCAGAATGGGAATATCATTTATATGGGAACCCGTTTGCATGGCTTATGGCGCAGTACGGATAAGGGGAGGAGCTGGGCACGGGTAGCGTCTTTCCCGAATGTCTCCGAGAAGCTTAATCCCGTCGACCGTGCCGCATGGGGGAATCGCGGCAGTGGTATTGTCTGTGTTGCCTATGATGCACAAGGCACTCGCGACGAGCGTGGCACCCGTGACATTTATGTGGCAGTGTCATTGATGGGCAGGGAAAATCTGTTTGTGAGTCACGACTATGGTGAAAGTTGGCAGCCGGTCGGGGGACAGCCGATGCAGTATCGCCCCACGCATATGGTCTTGACCGGTGACGGGCAATTGGTTCTGACGTATGGAGATACTCCCGGTCCAAGCCAGATGGGGGATGGAGGTGTGTGGAAATACGATATCCGTAAAGGCAAATGGACAGACATTTCTCCCGTCAGACTGCCAGGTGGCGAAAAGGCAGGATTTGGCTATGCAGCCGTATCTGTAGATTCTCGTAATCCGAAGCATCTGATTGCCAGTACACACAGTCTAGGGGGCAAGCACGGTTATAAAAGTGATGAGATGTTCCGTACGACTGACGGTGGCAAGAGCTGGAAACCGATTTTCAAGACGGGATATGAGTATGATTATTCCAAAGCTCCCTATACAAAGGTAGCGCCCCTACACTGGATGTTCGACATAGAGATAGACCCTACCGACGCTGAACATGCCATGTTTACCACCGGTTTCGGTGGCTGGGAAACTTTTAATCTCTCTGCCGTGGAACGCGAGGAACCGGTGAAATGGAGTATCATGTCTGCCGGTATCGAAGAGACCGTGCCTCTCGAACTTTATGCTCCCGAAAAAGGGGCGCGCCTGATTTCCGGTATCGGTGATTATGGTGGCTTTACGCATTTCGACCTCAATCGACCCGATTCGTTGGGCAGCCATGCCAATCCTCATTTCGGAAATACGAATGGAGTGACAGGCGCTTGGCTGAAGCAGGATTTGGTAGTCAGGGTTGGTACACTGTTTGGCCATCAGCCGGATGCAAAGACTATCTCATATTCAGAAGATGGGGGCAGGCACTGGACTATGTGTGCCACCGTTCCAACAGAGAAGTCTCGTAATGGGCATATCGCCGTGGCAGCAGATGGCTCTTCTTGGATTTGGATACCCGACCGCTCGAAGGCTTATCTGACCCGTGATAAGGGGGCTTCTTGGCAAGTTTGCCGTGGTTTGCCTAAGAATATCCGCGTCATAGCAGATAAGGTGAACCCCAAACGTTTTTATGCTGTAGATGCTGTGGCCGAAATATTGTATAGCAGCGAGGATGGTGGGGCGACTTTTCATGCCGACACATTGAATTTAACGGTTAAACGGTCCCAACGCGGTAATGCCGGTGCCGCTGTACGAAGAGGAGATCTGCGTGGAGGGCAAGACCGTATCTATGCTACTCCCGGTCGTGAAAAAGATTTGTGGATTGCAGCTTATGATGGTTTGTACCACTCTGTCACTTCAGAAAAATTTGATTTCCGTGTTTTGGATAAGGTACGTACCATCTATGCTTTTGGCTTCGGCAAGGCAAAGCCGGGTAATGATTATCCTGCCATCTATCTGATAGGCGTAATCAACGGGCAATATGGTTTCTTCCGTTCTGACGATGCGGCTAACTCTTGGGTACGTATCAACGATGATGCCCATCAATATGGCTTGGTATTGCATATCTGCGGTGACATGCAGGAATATGGACGGGTTTATATAGGGACACATGGCCGGGGAATTGTGACGGGAGTACCCGCGTCATAGCTTTTCTTCATGCAGTTCATGTAATCTCCTTTGTGCCTACTTTTCATCAAGTCCGTACATCTGCAGCCTTTATGGGCACTGAGATGATACGGACTTTTAGTTTCTTATATTGTCATTATGTACTGTAGGTTACTGCCGTCATTTCGGTATTTGCAGTCATTACCTCCATAATCTCTTCTCTTACGAATATTGTCTTTTCATTTAGTATAAATTTAGTCAACATCCGTTTGGAAAGTCTTGTGACTGTATGATATATTACTTTTTCAAAGAAAATATTTTTCGTTCGTTTATATTTTAATATATTTGCATTCCAATCTTCCCATCATTTGTTAATAAATGTTGGCTAGTGTTTGATGATGGTATTGCATAACCTTAAATGAAACCTAATGGTACACTTGTATAGATATATCATTTTTATAATTGGCCTTTGCACTACCCAACTGGTTTCCGCATACGGATTAAGATTTCGTGGCGCGGTCAGTCCTATTGATCAAAGAACATCCTATGATGTGTTTGCTCATAGTTATCCTTCTTTCAGAGACTATTTTGACTTGGAGTTCAATATAGCTTTGTATTCTACCGAGAGCGTCGGTTATATCTTGCGTGTTAAGGGGAAGGATGAAGGACAGATTTTCAATCTTTTTTTTGATTTTCGTGGTGATGATATCTTGTTCCGTTTGAATCAAGAGGGGAAGTGTGTGTTGATAGCCTTGCCTGTCAATAAGGCTGGAGCGATGAAATCCCATTGGTTTAGGGTGAAGATAGCCTTTAACTTGAAGCAGGATGAGATTACTCTCAAGATTCATGATCAGGAAAAAGTATGCAAGGGTGTAGCACTTGCCGATGAGTTCAGCCCGAAAATAGTGTTCGGTAAGAGCGACCACATTATTGACGTTCCAGAGATAGCTATTGATAAGTTGGTTGTGCACGCTGACCACACTTACACGTTTCCTTTGGATGAGGCGGAAGGAGAATCGGTTTTTGACCGGGAAGGGATTCTTTACGGTAAAGTGGAAAATCCGGTGTGGCTGATTAATGAGGCCTTTCACTGGAAGCGGGAGGGCGGTTTTGCGTCGGCTTCAGAAGCAGGTTCTTGTTATAATATTGGTAGAAATGAGATTTATTATTTCAATCGTGATTCGTTGTTTGTCTACAATATGGAGACGGGAAATATTTCTGCCAAGGCTTTTACCGAACGGTGTCCTGTGAAGTTGTTTCTTGCCGGTAGTTTCTTTGACAGTGCCAGTGAAAGGTTATATGTCTACGAGGTATATACAGAGAATGGGGATGCGGAGCCTATGATAGCAAGTCTAGACTTGAATACATTGGGCTGGAGAGTAGAGAGTTACAGTCGGCTCAGCATGCAGTTGCATCATCATTGTTCCTATTATGATGCAGTCCGCAAGCGTTACACCATCTTCGGTGGTTTCGGCAATATGTATTACAGTAATAAATTCTATATATTCGATCCGGAAGAAGCGCGTTGGGATACACTTGGTTCTCTATCCGGTGATTTTCTTTGTCCCCGTTATTTCTCTTCGGCCGGTTATTTGGACAGTAACCATTCTGTCTATATTTTTGGCGGTATGGGCAATGAGTCGGGTGACCAGGTAATAGGCCGCCGTTATTTTCACGATCTTTATAAGGTGGATTTGCAAGAGATGCATGTGCAGAAACTTTGGGATATTTCGGAAGGACAGCCCAATGTGGTGCCGGTGCAGGATATGCTGATACAGAATGATTCTTGTTTTTATGTCTTGCGTTATCCCGAGAGTGTGTCTAACTCGTTTTTGCATCTCTACCGTTTTCTTATAAAAGATGGCAGCTGTCAGATATTGGGTGATTCCATTCCCATTTACTCTGATAAAATCACGACAAATGCTCGTCTTTATTATAACGAGCGTTTAAGCAGGCTTTTTGTGACGGTGCAGGAAACACGTGATGACGTATCTTCCAAATTTTCTGTTTATTCGTTACTCTTTCCACCGGTTTCTCTTGAAAAATATATTGCGAATAACAGTGGAGGAAGTGTTTCACGTGTATGGCTAGTGCTGGCGGTCGCGGTTGTAGTTGGTGGAGGCGTATGGATAGTGTACAAGTGGCGCCGAAACTCCGGTAAGGGCGAGGCCGGCAAAGCTGTGAGACAAGACAAGGAACAGCTTCTTGATGCTTCTGATACCACTAAGATGGAGAGGCAGGCAGTAGATGCGGGAACTGCCAACTCCATGTATTTATTCGGTGATTTTTCCGTTTTCGACCGGAGTGGTCGCAACATCTCTTATATGTTTTCCTTGCGTATCAAACAAATATTCTGTCTCATTTTGCGTTATAGCGATGCCGACGGAATTTCTTCCAAACAACTGAGTGACTTGATATGGCCCGACAAGCCAAAAGATAAAGTGAAAAACTCGCGTGGAGTAGCCATCAATCATTTGCGCAAGATTCTGAAAGAACTGGATGGCATAGAACTGGTTTATGAGAAAGGATGTTTTCGTTTCACGCTGTCTTCTGTCTTTTATTGTGATTATCTGCGTTTTATGGCGATAGTTGCTGAAAACCGGGTAGAGAATTGCCGGCAAGAGTTCCTGCATATTGTAGGGCGTGGCAAGTTTGTCGGCTTTATGGACGATCCGTTGTTCGACGGTTTTAAGCAAGATGTGGAGTGCCGCCTGGAAGTGCTTGTTTTACAGTTGATGAAAGAGGCTTTTGAGGCTCAGGATTATTCGGAAGCTGTGAGTTTGGCTGAAGCGGAATTCAATATTGATCCGGTGAACGAAACAGCCTTGTCTTGTTGCATCAAGTCACTTTTCATGCTTAAGCATGAAAATGCTGCTATTGGTACTTATCAAAGATTTGTGGCAGAATACAAAAAACATACGGGGGAAGACTACCCTACTCCTTTCAGCCTTTATTGGAATTAGCTTTCCCGGTATGCTGCATCCGGTATTTTTTGTCTTTGCTTTTTCTTTTATTTTTCTGTCTGCTTTCCTGAAGTTCTTGTTGTTGTTCTTATATGCAATTGAAAAGTATTTATAAAATATTTTTAAGTTTAGGCACATATGTAGGCTATCTCAGTCGTATACTGAGATAGCCCATTATTTCTCCTCTGATAATTAGGCTCCCAAAATCGATGAATTCAATATGGTAAATGAAGACAAATGGGCTGTTGAAAATAAAGATTTAGTAGGACTTATACGATAATTGTTTTATTCGCGGCACTACTTTTGTGGCTTAAAGTGTTAGGCGAAGTCTGTACTTTCTTTTATGGGTTAAAATGATCTGGATTAATGTTTTTTTTATGCCATTATACCCAAATTAACCCTAAAATTAACCCATGTGGAATCAATTTTGCAAATAAGGGGGCGGTTTGCAACACCCTGAGGCTGATGTGGGCGATTGGCATCGGCTCCTTTGTTATATTAACTTCTAATTAATAATTTAAGCTATGAAACAGTTGAAAAAGCTGAAAGTTTTTGGACTGATGGCCATGCTTATAAGTATGGTCATCATGGCGAGCTCTTGTTCGGACGATGATACGGGCGGAAGGGCTTTATCTTATGGAAAGGTGACGGGTGTCGTCACGGATGATTTATCTTCCCCTCTTGAAGGGGTCACAGTTTTAGTCGATGGTTCCGGTATAACGGCTGCACCGGACGGTCCTCAGACCACGACAAATTCGCAGGGTGTATATACACTCGAAAATATTTCAATAGGTACACATATAATTACATTTACGAAAGCCGATTACCAGACGGTAAGTGTTACCGTTGTGGCAGGAAAATTCAATGAAGAACAAGTGGCTGAAGTTAGCCCTAAAATGGAGTATGCAGCCGCAAAAATCAAAGGAAAAGTAGTTGATGCAGGAAAGGGAAATACTCCGTTGGAAGGAGTGACGGTCAGCATCAGTTCCACACAGACTGCCACCACCGGAAGCGATGGTACATTTGAAATTGGTAATTTGCCATTGGCAGACTACACCGTTACTTTTACCAAAGCAGGCTATGCTTCCATTGCGAAGAAGGTAGCTATAGCTGACTTTGTGGATGGCATTGCCACTATAGAGGTTCGCATGGGTGGGACAGAAATATTGCGCGGACTAACTCTTGATGATTTGAAAGCTGCAGAAAAATGGTATTATAACGAATACCGTGGCGGACGAAACGCTGAAAGCTATCCCCACTGGGATTGGGCTTGCAACTACATGTGTACGATGGACTTCCGTGGCGACTGGGAAGAGCAGAACGAAGGAACCACTCTCCGCATTCGTAACAATGAAGAGGACCGCAAGAATCCTGCTGACTTGGAGATATTCGATTCCTTTGTATTCGGAAGCAAGCTGATTACAGAAGATAACTACATGATGACCCTCCAGATCCGTACGCACAGTGCCGACGAAGCTGCTCCGGTATATTATGGCGTGCAGGTGGTAGACCTGACTGCTACCGATCCGAAGGCTGAGATGGTGGGTGATGTCAGAACCTATGCCTCGGAAAATTACATTTCTGTTCCAGTAGACTTGAGCAAATACATCGGTAAGGAAGTAATCATTGCCATCGGTACATTCCGTGCCCAGACTGGTGATTACTGGAAGCAGTTGGTATTGCGCCGCATCGCTTTTGCTAAAGAAGCCGTTGAAGGATGGGGCTGGTTGCCCGGAACATCGGTCGAAGAGTTGGATGGTTGGGAGATGACCCGGGAAATGGTACGCTCTACCATGCCGCAAATGAAGTCGAAGTTCACTGGCTTGAGTCCGGTTGAGGGAAATCGCGATAACTATGTGGACGCCTATCGTGCATGGCGCGAGGTGGACCATATTTGTGCCGAGTGGTCGTATATGCCGCTCAGTAAAGATCCTGAGGTATTCCCTTCCGAAGGCTATCTGATAAAGACACGTAGTGGAAACAACGTAAGTACCACCGTTCCCGAATCTTATTTCTATGCCAAATTCTCCATTGCGTCTGGGTGTGATAGGATGACATTGAAGACTCGCAACTTCAGTGGAACGAATGCTACCTTCTTCAAGGTGACAGCTATCCGTATGGACGGAACTGTCGTACACTTGGCACCTGCATCCCATACGGCTCAGTTTGCTGAGGCTGCTGCCGACGGTTGCTGGAAATTTATCCATCAGGCCGGAGGAAAGGGGGATCCGGAGGCATATGCCGATTTTGTCTATGATTTGTCTCAGTTCAACGGAGAAGATGTAATGTTGACTATTGGTGTCTTTAAGGGAGAAGAGAACGGCGACGAGAACAAACTGGTGCTGCGTGACATCACAATGGAGTGACAAACTGCTGATATTTAATTTTTTTTGTTTTTCCCTCTTTATCTCCTTTTGCATCTTGTGAGGGGAGAGACGGGGACTGAAGAAACTAATTGTATGAATATAATGAAAAATTTATTTACTTTATTGACTTTGCTCTTATTGACGTTAGTGGCTTGCAGTAATGACTCTGCTGTTGATGAAAAGCCGGACAACGGAGGTACGTATGTTCCAGGTAATCTGCCGGTGCAGAATGTGGCACGTGCCATAGAGCTGATTGACAATGCTGTAGAGTGCTATTTTACGGGTACGGGCATGGCTATGTCACGTTATTATAACCCTTATACCGGAAACCGTTCCAGTGAGTTGGGCAGTGTGTGGATGTACACTAGCTCCATTGAGGCCGTGAATGCTGCGATGAAAGCCATGAAGACCGGGAAGACAAAGGGAGAGACGGCTCTTTATGACTCTCACTTTAACCGCTACAAGGAACTTTTAGCTCAACTTTATGACAATCTGGAGTTTTATGCAGGTACTTTTACGCTGACCTCTTATACGCAGACCAAACAGTGGACGGTATACGGCGTAAACCGCGGCAACGGCAAGGGAGCTGCACAAGTGGAAGGTACCCTCAATGTTTACGATGACCAGATGTGGCTGGTGCGTGAACTGTTGGAATCCTATCATATTACTGGTGAACAGCGCTATCTGGAAAAGGCAGAATACCTGACAGAATACGTGCTTGACGGTTGGGACTGCACCCTTGATGAGCAAGGTAGTCCATTGGGAGGCATCACATGGGGACCGGGGTATATCACCAAGCACTCTTGCAGTAATGGCCCTATTGTCAGTCCTCTGGTGTGGCTGCACGAAATTTACAAAGGAAAACCTGACGAAGTGACCTATGGCTACGTGGCTGCCGACAACAGTCGCAAGCTACGCACTGAGAAGAAATCTGACTATTACTTGAATTTTGCCAAAGCTGTTTACGATTGGCAGAAGAAATATTTGCTGAGACCAGACGGGGTGTACGACGATATGATGGGTGGTTATGATTCACCGGACATAAAATATGTTACCATTGATGGTGAACACTACCGGACTGGTTCCAAACTGCGTGATCGTGTAGGTCCGGCCATCACTTACAATAGTGGTACGATGCTTTCCGGTGCTGCCGACCTTTTCAGAGTTACAAGCGATGCGACTTATCAGACGGACTTGGCGGAATTGACCGATAATAGTTTTGCTTACTTTGCCAAACCTGAAGCTGCCAAACCGGGCTGTTATACATTTGATGTCAGCGGATTCTGCAACTGGTTCAACGGTGTACTGATGCGTGGGTATGTGGATGCTTATTCAACCCACACTGCTGCCGCAAGCTGTATCGAGGCATTCCAGAATAATCTGGATTATGCCTACGAAAACTATCAATACAAACATATGCTTCCCACCAATCTGCTGGTGGGGTGGTACAAAGCTGAAAAGAACAAGAACAACGTGGAAGGAATGTTCACTTTTGCTTTTGCCGCCGAATATGCAGTGTTGGCGAATTATGAATGGAGCAAGAAATAATTTTAAAATTAATGGACTATGAAGAATTTTAGCAAGATGCGACAAGGATTATCCTACATGGTAATGGCATTCCTTCTGATGCTGATTCCGGCAGGTGTTTTCGCACAAAACTCTATTTCCGTTTCAGGAATAGTTATGGATGACACCAATGAACCTGTCATTGGCGCTGCCGTTATGGTGAAGGGCACCACTATAGGTGTCATTACCGACATTGACGGACGTTACACCATCAGTACTCCTGCAGATGGTATTCTCAGTTTCTCTTATGTGGGATTGAAGGACAAGGAAGAGAAAGTGAACGGACGTACCACTATCAACATCATTATGCAGACTGACTCCAAGATGATAGACGAAGTAGTGGTGATAGGTTACGGAACACAACGCCGCGGATCGGTGACGGGTGCCGTTTCTGCCGTCAAAGGGCAGGATATGATAAAGACCAAGAACGAAAATCCGCAGAATATGCTGACAGGACGTATTCCTGGTTTGCGCGTATGGCAGAAGAGTTCTGAGCCCGGAACTTTCAATAACAGTTTCGATATTCGAGGTATGGGATCTCCATTGATTATCATCGATGGAATTCCTCGGAGTACGGAAGAATTCCAGCGTTTGAATGCAATGGATATCGATGATATTTCTGTGTTGAAAGATGCTTCTGCCGCTATTTACGGTGTACGTGCAGCCAATGGTGTAGTGTTGGTGACCACCAAAAAAGGAGGAGCTGGAAAAACGGAATTCTCTTACAATGGTTCCTACACTTTCCAACAACCTTCACGTATGCCTGAACTGTGTGATCCTTATGAATCTATGACGCTGTTCAACGAAATGTCGATGAATAACATCAATGGCGGTTCATGGGTCTTCAGCGAAGAGAGCTTTGAAGCATTCCGTAACGGTACGCGCCGTACGACGGACTGGAATGACTTGATTATCTCTAATGTGGCTCCACAGACACAACACGACATCAGCATTTCCGGTGGCAACGAGAAGACGAAGTTCTATATCAGTATGGGCTACTTTTACCAGGAAGGTATCTTCCGTTCGGGAGACTTGAATTATAATAAGTTCAACCTGCGTTCCAACATTTCAACTGAAGTTGCTAAAGGTATAAAATTCGAACTTGGTGTAAGTGGCATCTCCGACGAACGCAATACGCCTTACAGTAGCGCACAGGATATCATTCGTAACTATTGGCGCCAAGGTGTACTTTATCCTGCATACGCTGATCCTGAAGGGACGATGTTGAACTACAACGGTTTGGACATGGAACAGAATACTGTGGCTATGATGACGGCCGATATTTCCGGTTACAAGAAGTACAAGCAGAAATATTTCCAGTCTTCGGCTACTTTGACGGTAGATTTCAGTGAATACACACCGGTATTGAAGGGATTGACTGCCAAAGCTATGTTCAGTTACGATTATCGTGCTGACAACAACGAGGCTTTCCGCAAAGAGTACTACCAGTATGCTTATGACGAGCAGACCGGTACCTACAATCAGAAGGTTTATAACGAAAGTTCGCCCAGCAACATGCGTCGCGAGTTCTATGACAAATCACAGATGTTGGGACAATTCACAGTGAACTACGACCGCACTTTTAACGATGTCCACCATGTGGGTGGTGTTGTCGGTTGGGAGGTACAGAAGCGCAACGGTGACAACTTCTACGCTGTCCGCGACCTGGCATTCTCTATGCCTTACCTGCTGGCTGGTGTGACTGAAGGACAGATCGGCGCCATGCAGACTGGTAATAATGATTTGTATGAACAAGCTAACGAAGCTTTGATAGGTCGTGTCAACTATTCGTTTGCCGACCGATACCTGCTGGAAGCACAGTTTCGTTACGACGGTTCCAGCAAGTTTGCCAAGGGGCATCAATGGGGTTTCTTCCCTTCAGTATCGGCTGGGTGGAGAGTATCCGAAGAACCTTTCTTCAAAAGCATAGATGCTTTGAAGTTTGTCAATCAGCTGAAGCTGCGTGCCAGCTACGGTGTGCTGGGTGATGATGGTGACTTGAATTATGACTGGGCTATGGGGTACACTTATCCTGCAACCAGCGGTAACATGTCTAATGGCGACTATAACGGTTATTCACCGGGCTATATCTTCGGTGGCAAATTCATCAGTGCAGCAAGCCCGATGGCATTACCTAATGAGAACATCACTTGGTTCAAGTCGAAGACATTCGACGTGGGTTTCGATTTTGAAGCTTGGAACGGTCTGCTGGGTGTTTCGTTCGACTATTTTAATCGTCTGCGTACTGGCCGTTTCGCTCGCCGTACCGGTGATTTGCCTACGGTGGTAGGTGCTTCTGCTCCGCGCGAAAATTTGGACAGTGACCGCCAATTCGGTATGGAATTGGAATTGACCCACCGCAACAAGATTGGACAAGTGGCCTATAATCTGAAAGGTATTGCTACCGTTACCCGTCAGAAATACCTGACTGCTTCGGAAAAAGGTCCTTGGGCCAATTCCTACGATCGTTGGCGTAATGACAACTTGACGAACCGTTATCAGGGAGTACAGTTCGGTTATACTTCTGCCGGACGCTACACCAGCTGGAATGATATTTGGAGCTATCCTGGCTACAAGGAACGTGACATTCTGCCGGGTGACTACAAATATGAAGACTGGAATGGTGACGGTGAGATTAACGGTCAGGACGAACATCCGTTTGCCTTTGACCAGACTCCATGGTTGCAGTTCAGTTTAAATGCCGGCTTGCAATGGAAGAACTTAGATTTCAACATGCTGTTGCAAGGCTCTGCGCTGGGTTCTATGGAGTACAAAGAGCCTTTGCATGAAATTTGGGGTAAGAACGGTGGCGGTGCATTGACACAGTTTCTTGATCGCTGGCATCCCGTAGACCCGAAGGCCGATCCCTATGACCCTTCTACTGTCTGGACTTCCGGTCACTACGCCTACACAGGTCGTTGGGCGAAAAACAATTCAGCTTTCAATCGTGTAAGCACCGCTTACCTTCGTCTGAAGAGTATCGAGCTGGGTTATACATTCCCGAAATTGAAACAGATTCCCAATGCCAGTCTGCGTATTTATGCCAATGCTTACAACCTGCTGACATTTACGGGTGTGAAATTTGTAGACCCTGAGCATCCCGATGATGATTTGGGACGCATGTATCCGTTGAACAAGACCTATACATTGGGAGTTTCCCTTTCTTTCTAATTAATGATATAAACCTAAAAAATAATAAATATGAGACATAAACTGATATCCGCGATGTTGTGCATGACTCTTGCCACTTCATGTGTCGATATGGATATTGCTCCCAAAAATATCGTGACTTCCGAGTCGTTGCTTTCCAATGAGTCTGGTATGGACATCTATATGGCACGTTTGTATAGCAATATGCCATGGGAAGACTTTAAATACCTCTCACAATGGGGGGTGAACTTTAATGGTTGGTTGAATGCCATGGGTATTGACGGTACTGGTGAAGCCATGAACAGGGACGGTATTTGCTGTGCGTTTACCGGTGAAGACAATGCTTACTGGGGCAAGGCTTTTGAATTGTTGCGCGATGCCAACTTCCTGCTTGAGAACCTGCCGAAATATCAGAGTTCCTATGCAGAAATTACTTACAACCACTATTTGGGCGAAGCCTATTATGTGCGTGCCACAGTTTTCTATGCCATGGCCCGTCGTTTTGGAGGTATCCCTTTGGTGACAAAAGTCATCCAGTATCCTGGAGACGGAAATTTGGAGGTTCCCCGTGCCAGTGAGGAAGAAACATGGAACCAGGTTTTGGCAGATTATGACAAGGCCATTGAATTGATGATGTCTAGTAGCCCCAAGAGTGGTTACAGTAATAAGTATGTAGCATTGGCTTTCAAGTCAGAAGCAATGCTCTATGCCGGTAGTGTAGCTAAGTATAATGAAACGGTAACTGGACGTTTGACCGGTTTGGGTACCAAGACGGGAGTACGCGTGATCGGATTCGATGAGGACCGCTGGCAAGAGGCTTCCAAGAAGTATTTCACTGAAGCCTACAAAGCCGCTTCCGAGGTGATTAAAAGCGGTGTATACTCACTTTACAAGAAGAAATGGGCCGCTAATGATCCGGAAGCACAATATCAAAATATGGTGGATATGTTCTCCGATCTTAGCAATAATCCTGAGAACATCTATGTGAAGGAGTACGTTTACCCCACCAGTACTCATGCTTACGATTCTTACAACTTACCGCTCACCTTTAAGGCTCCGCTGAACTGTGGTGTTTGCCCGACAGCCGACTTTGTTGAGTTGTTTGATGGTTTCGACCGTTATCCCGACGGTACCTTGAAGGTGACGACAGGCAATTCTTGTACCGAAGGTAATTACGTTATGTATGATAGTCCCATGGACTATTACAAGAATGCTGAACCTAGATTGCGTGCTTACGTCATCTTCCCTGGTGATGTGTTTAAGGGTAAGGAAATTGAAATTTATGCCGGTGTTTATACGGGGGCCGCGCCTGTCAAACCGCTTCTTAGTGACTATTCGTATGGTGCTGCCACTACCAAGTACAATCATCTGAGTGCTTATAAAGAGAAGCCCAAAACGCTTTATCTCAGTCCGAAACCTGAAGATCAGCAGGAAATTGTAACCCTGCCTGATGGCTCTACGATGAAGGCTGCTGGCCAGAACGGTCCTTTCTATGAAGATGGTGGAAGTGCTATGACCGGTCTGCTGGCACGTAAATGGTTGAACCCTGATCCTGCATTTGTTCCTCGGGAAGGCAATAGTGCACAACCTTTTATTTTGATGCGTTATGCCGAAGTGCTGCTGAATGCAGCCGAGGCTGCTGTGGAACTTTCGTTAGCGGGCGTCTCTTCTCCTGATGGTACAGATATGTTGAGTGTGGCAACGAAAGCCATCAATGATATTCGTGAGCGTGCCGGTGCCCGGTTGTTGACTGCCTCGTTGACTGGTACAACAGACAGCCGTGATATCGTCCGCAAGGAACGTCGCAAGGAGTTGGCCTTCGAACATAAGACCAAATGGGACTTGCGTCGCTGGCGTGTGAATCACTATGAAGGTCGCGATGGATTCTGGGGTGAGCAACGCAATAAGGACCGTTTCAGCAACACGACTCGTTATCGTTTCCGTGGTATCTATCCGTTCTATTCGACGGCGACCGGCAAGTGGTTCTTTGATGTTTGTTTCAACTATACGACTGCCGGTGACAAGGACTTCGGTTACACTCCGGTGGACTATTATTTCTCGATTCCGGGTGGTGAGGTTTCTAAGAGTCCTGTGATTGACCAGCAGCCTAATCGATAAAACTCAATAATTAAAAAACTTAAAACGTATGAAAAAGACAATATTTTATAGCTTATTCAGCGCCTTGTTCATGTTAACCTCATGCAGCATGTTCGAAATAGACAACTATGAGGAACCGGCAGAAACAATTTGGGGCGAAGTGGTAGATGAAGCAACTGGTAAGCGTGTATTGACCGACCAGGGCAGTGAGGGTATCCGTGTCCGTCTGACCGAATTGAGTTGGGGTGACAATGTGCAACATAATCCCGATTTTTACTGTATGATGGACGGTACATTCCAGAACACGAAGCTCTTCAAAGGTGAGTATAATGTCCGTATCGACGGCCCGTTCATTCCATTAGTGCGTGAAAATACAGACGGTACCTTGCTCCATGATGGTTCCGTCAATACTGAAATCAGTGGTACGACGAAAGTGAAATTTGAAGTACAGCCCTTTCTGAACGTTGAGTTTGTAGGTGATCCGCAGGTGAGCAATGGGGTCATCAAGGCACAAGTACGCGTGACACGCGGTGTGTCGGATGAAGTTTTCCGTGAAAAAATCCAGCCGATGGGCAATTGGAAAGACGAATACTTGAATGTAACTGACATCCAGTTCTTCGTCAGCTACTCAAACACAGTAGGCTACCGGGCACGCGACGAGCGTTGGTCGAGCAGCATCAGCTATGAAGGTAAGAGTTTCGAAGATTTACTGGGTAAGGAAGTTATTGTCCAGTCTAACGGCAGTATACCTTCGGGCCGCAAAGTGTTTGTACGCGCTGCCGCACGTATTAACTACGACACACCTGTAGGTAGCGGCACACGCCGTTGGAACTACAGTGAGCCGGTAGAAGTACTTATTCCGTAGCTTGATGGCATACAGCCGAGGCTTTGCTGCTATAGTGCCAAAGCCTCGGCTGTTGAGCAATCTTTTGCCATTATAGTGGTAAGGACAATGATTAATACCATAAAAACAAGAAACCAATATGAAGCAAAAACATTTTTTGATAAGTTTGACTGTCTTGGCAATAGGCATCTCTGTAGATGCTCAGACCAAGGACAATGTTAAAACCACTTTTCAAACCTCACGCGAGTGGAAGCCTTCTATAGACAATAGGGCCGATGCGGTGATGGTGTATGGAGTAGGGGGAAATCCTTCGGATAAATCACGCAAACTATCTTTTGAGGAACGGGTGAAGTCCTGGAAAGAGCGTGGATATATCATACACTTTATGACCGGTATTGCTTGGGGTGAATATCAGGACTATTTTACCGGACAATGGGACGGGAAATGGCATTTGGATGAGGGACAAGTCACACAGACTGGAGATACGATATGGCACGGTCACATGGTGCCCTATATCGTACCGTCGGAGAATTTTTTAAGTTATCTGAAAGAGAGACATGTGAAGAGGGTAATCGACGCCGGTGTGGATGCCATCTTCATGGAAGAGCCTGAATTTTGGGCAAGAGCCGGTTACAGTGATTCTTTTAAGGAGGAATGGAAAAAATACTATGGCTTCGAGTGGAGACCGCAACACGAGTCTCCGGAAAATACTTACTTGTCGAGCAAACTCAAGTATTACTTGTACTATCGTGCACTGAATGAAGTTTTCACCTTTGCCAAAGAATATGGTAAAAGCAAAGGGATGGACGTGAAGTGCTACGTTCCCACCCACTCGCTGGTGAACTATTCGCAATGGCAGATTGTCAGTCCAGAAGCAAGCCTTGCCTCACTTCCTTGTGTGGACGGTTACATTGCTCAGGTGTGGACCGGAACTTCGCGTGAGCCGAATTTCTTTGACGGTCGCAAACGTGAGCGTGTGTTCGAGACTGCCTATCTGGAGTATGGCTCTATGGAGTCAATGACTGCTCCTACTGGTCGCAAGATGTTCTTTCTGACCGACCCTATCGAAGACTGGCCGCGTGACTGGGCAGATTATAAGAAAAACTATCAGGCTACCTTTACTGCACAATTACTCTATCCCAATATAGCCGATTACGAAGTGATGCCTTGGCCGGAACGTATCTACGAAGGACTATATCGGACAAGTGCCAATAGCGACAAGAAAGAACGTATTCCCCGTTTCTATTCCACACAGATGCAGGTGATGATTAATGCCTTGAACCGTATGCCTCTGACTGATAAAGAACTGACCGGAAGCAAAGGATTCAGCGTACTGATGGCAAACTCCTTGATGTTCCAGCGTTTCCCTACGCACAACGGATATGAAGACCCACAATTGGCGAATTTCTACGGTCAGGCGTTGCCTTTGCTCAAACGAGGGGTACCCGTCAAGACCGTCCACATTGAGAACCTCGGCTATAAGGAAGCGCTGGCTGACACAAAAGTGTTGTTGATGACTTATGCGAACATGAAACCGCTTGAGCCTGAAGCGCACAGCCACATAGCCGATTGGGTGAAGAAAGGGGGAGTATTGATTTATAGTGGAACGGACAACGACCCTTTCCAGAATGTAAGGGAATGGTGGAATACCAACGGGCATAACTATGCTACCCCTTCCGCACATCTTTTTGAGCAGATGGGGCTTCCTGCCTGGCCGAATCAGGGAGAATATAGTTACGGTAAGGGAACTGTATGTGTTATTCGTACCGATCCTAAAGATTATGTCCTGCATGAGGGTGGTGACAAATATTTTTTGTATCTTGCGGCCCGGATGTACGAGCAGAACGCGAAAGCGGGAAAGCTGGAGTTCAAAAACAACTTCTATCTGCAAAGGGGAGATTACGACTTGGCTGCTGTGCTTGAAGAGAGTGTGAGCGACGAGCCGTTTACTGTGGAAGGATGTTTGATTGACCTTTTTGATCCCAAATTACCGATATACACTTCCAAGCGGATAAATCCGGGTGAGCAAGCCTTGTTGCTGAATGTAGAACGTGTAGCCGGTAAGAAGAAGCCTCAAGTGCTGGCTTCGGCAAGTCGCGAAGAACAGGAAGAACGCGGAAAAGGCTGGTATTCCTATGTGGCGAAAAGTCCTGCCGAGACTTCAAACGTATCGCGGGTACTGTTGCCGAGTTGTCCTAAGAGTGTGACAGTCGATGGCAAAGAAGTATTCGATACCAAGCGTTGGCATGCAGCAAGTCATACCTATTTGATAGAGTTTGAGAATAATCCTGACGGAGTGTCGGTGAAGTTTTGCTGGTAATCTCAGACCTTTTATTTTTTAGCATTTAACAACATAAACAATTATATTATATAAACGATATGAGAAAAAAGCTTTTATACCCCTTGTTGGCATCATGCCTTTTTGCGTGCAGTGACAAGGATACGTCTTATGAAGTCGTCAAGAATGACTTGAGAGCTCCAGCCTACCCGCTTGTTACCATCGACCCTTATGCCAGTGCATGGTCCATGAGCGATAACCTTTATGACAGCCCCGTTCGCCATTGGACGGGTAAGGATTTCCCTCTGATTGGCGTGGTGAAGGTAGACGGTGTTTCCTACCGTTTTATGGGGACTGAAGAATTGGAGATGAATGCAATCGTGCCCACCTCTCAGCAAGGGGAGTGGACTGGACGGTATATCACAGACAAGCCCGCTGGCGACTGGACATCTGCCGATTACAATGATTCCGGATGGAAGTCGGACCGTGGTGCCTTTGGTACCAAAGAAAATGAGCCTACAGCCAAGACCCAATGGGGAACCCGCAATATCTGGGTGCGCCGTACGGTAAATATCGACCGCGATTTGACCGGCATACCTGTCTATCTGGAATTCTCCAATGATGATGATGCCGTATTCTATATCAACGGAGTGAAGATACACAGTACGGGAACCACATGCAATAAGAACAAGGTCGTGAAACTTTCCGATGAGGCTTTGGCTGCTTTGAAACAAGGAGACAACATCATTGCCGCCGAGTGTATCAATCCGGTCGGCAACGGTCTGCTCGACTTCGGCCTGCAGATTCCGAAACATCAGGAAACCGTGTTTGGCAACACAGCTGTGCAGACCTCTGCTGACGTGCAGCCCATGCAGACACACTACGCTTTTACCTGTGGTGATGTCGACTTGAAAGTCACTTTCACGGCACCTCTTTTCATGGAAGACCTGAAGCTGTTGAGCCGCCCCGTGAATTACCTTACTTACAGTGTTGCTGCCCGTGATGGCAAGGAACACGATGTGGAGGTGTACTTTGAGGCCTCGCCGCGCTGGGCGCTCGACCAGCCTTACCAGCAATCTGCAAGCGAGGGATATGAAGCTGACGGGCTGCTTTACTTGAAGAGCGGAAGCAAAGAGCAGAATATCCTGGCTAAGCAGGGCGATGACCTTCGCATTGACTGGGGATATTTCTACATGGTTTCCGGTAAAGAAAACACAGCATACAGCATCGGCAACAGTACCGAACTGCGCAAGAACTTCGTGAACGGCACCTTTAATTCAGCTTCGCTTGCGGGTGAGGACAGCAACGGGAATATGGCCTTGGTGCGTGACTATGGTAAAGTGAGGAAGGTTACCGACAAGATAATGCTGGGATATGACGACATCTATTCCATCCAATACTTCGGTACAAACTTGCGTTCTTACTGGAACTCGAGAGGCGACCGTACCATCGAGTCGGAAATGCTGGCCGCCTACAATGAGTATGACGAGTTGCTGGCACGCTGCTATGCCTTCGATAAAAAGTTAATGGAGGATGCTTCTGCCGTAGGCGGCAAGGAATATGCCGAACTCTGCGCGTTGGCCTACCGTCAGTCCATTGCCGCCCACAAGCTGGTGGAAGCTCCCAACGGTGACCTTTTGTGGCTGTCGAAGGAAAACAACAGTAACGGCTGTATCAATACGGTGGACCTGACCTACCCCTCGGCTCCCCTCTATCTGATCTATAATCCTGAACTGGAGAAAGGCATGATGAACGGTATCTTCCATTATAGTGAAAGCGGCAAATGGACCAAGCCCTTCGCCGCCCATGATTTGGGTACCTATCCTCTTGCCAACGGACAGGTTTACGGAGGCGATATGCCGGTTGAGGAGAGTGGAAACATGCTGATTCTTACGGCTGCCATTGCTGCCGTAGAAGGCAATGCCGACTATGCTGCCAAACATTGGGAAGTGCTCACCACCTGGACCGACTATCTGGTGGAAAAGGGACTCGATCCTGAGAACCAGCTCTGTACCGACGACTTCGCCGGACACTTTGCCCATAACACGAATCTTTCCATCAAGGCAATTTTAGGGGTGGCCTCTTATGGCCGGTTGGCCGAAATGCTCGGCAAGAAGGATGTTGCCGAAAGCTATACAACGAAGGCCCGTCAGATGGCGGCTGAGTGGGAACGTATGGCCAACGACGGCGACCATTATCGTCTGACCTTTGACAAGCCGGGTACCTGGAGCCAGAAGTACAACCTTGTCTGGGATAAATTGCTCGGACTGAACATCTTTGACACAAAAATTGCAGAAATGGAGATACCTTATTATCTGACGAAGCAGAATATTTATGGTTTGCCTCTGGACAGTCGTGAGACTTATACCAAGACCGACTGGATCATGTGGACTGCTACAATGGCTCCTGACCTGGCCACTTTCCGTGAATTCATCGTTCCTCTGCATAAGTTCATGAACGAAACGATAGACCGCGTGCCTATGTCCGACTGGGTGTTTACCGACAAGCCCAATTGGCGTGGCTTCAAGGCCCGCTCGGTAGTAGGCGGATATTACATGAAAATGCTTGAAGGCAAGCTGATTGGAAATAAACAATGACAAAATCTATTAAACGAATGAAAAGACTTTTTGCATGGGGAACCGCCCTCCTTCTTGTAGGCGGTATGCAGGCGGCCTTACTGCCGGTTGACGAGCCGATTACTCCTGTTGATTACGTCAGCACCTTGGTTGGCACGCAATCCAAGCATGCCCTTTCTACGGGCAACACTTATCCTGCTGTGGCAATGCCTTGGGGTATGAATTTCTGGACACCACAGACCGGTACTATGGGGGATGGATGGGCTTATACTTATGATGCCGACAAGATTCGCGGATTCAAGCAGACACACCAGCCCAGTCCGTGGATTAACGATTACGGACAGTTTGCCATTATGCCTATCACCGGAAAGGTGGCTTTCGACCAGGACGAGCGTGCCAGTTGGTTTTCTCATAAAGCCGAGACCGCCACTCCTTATTATTATAAAGTCTATCTTGCCGACCATGATGTGACGGCGGAGTTTGCTCCTACCGAGCGTGCCGCTGCCTTCCGTTTCACTTTCCCTGAAACGGAGGAAGCCTATGTGGTGGTCGATGCCATGGACAACGGTTCTTTTGTGAAAATCATTCCGGCTGAAAAGAAAATCATAGGCTACACCACCAAGAATAGTGGTGGTGTGCCAAGCAATTTCAAGAACTACTTTGTATTGCAGTTCGATAAGCCTTTTACTTATACTGCTGCCGTGAAGGACGGAAAGATTGCCCCCCGTACCACCGAGGCAAGTGCCAATCATGCCGGTGGCATCATCGGTTTTCATACCCTCCGTGGCGAGCAGGTGAATGTACGTGTGGCTTCCTCGTTCATCAGTCACGAGCAGGCCGAGTTGAACTTGAAGGAACTGGGTGACCGGACGCTTGAAGAGGTGGCGAAAGCCGGGCGTGACGAATGGAACCGGGTACTGGGCCGCATTGAAGTGCAGGATACCGACCTCGACCGTCTGCGTACTTTCTACTCTTGTTTCTACCGTTCTGTGCTTTTCCCGCGCAGTTTCTACGAGATAGATGCGCAAGGTCAGGTAATGCACTACAGCCCCTATAATGGTGAGGTGCTGCCCGGCTATATGTTTACCGACACCGGTTTTTGGGACACTTTCCGTTGTCTCTTCCCCTTTCTCAACCTGATGTATCCATCCATGAATGCCAAGATGCAGGAAGGATTGGCCAACACTTACAAGGAGAGCGGTTTCCTGCCCGAATGGGCCAGTCCGGGACACCGTGGTTGCATGGTGGGCAACAATTCCGCCTCTGTGGTGGCGGATGCCTGGCTGAAAGGTCTGCGTGGCTACGACATCGAGACATTATGGAATGCTGTGAAGAGCGGTACGGAGAATGTGCATCCCGAGGTTTCCTCTACCGGACGCCTGGGACATGAGTATTACAACAAGCTGGGTTATGTGCCCTATAATGTGGGTATCAACGAAAATGTAGCCCGTACGCTGGAGTATGCTTATGATGATTGGTGCATCTACCAGTTGGGACTTTCGCTCGGCAAGTCGAAGAAAGAACTGGCTCCTTTTGCCAAACGCGCGCTGAACTACCGGAATCTTTTCGACCCTGCCCATAAGTTGATGCGCGGCAAGAATGAAGACGGTACGTTCCAATCGCCTTTCAACCCCTTGAAGTGGGGTGACGCCTTCACCGAAGGAAACAGTTGGCATTATTCGTGGTCGGTTTTCCACGATCCGCAAGGACTCATTGACCTGATGGGTGGCAAGGACTCCTTCAACCAGATGATGGATTCCGTGTTTGTGTTGCCGCCTGTGTTCGACGAAAGTTATTATGGCAGTGTCATCCACGAAATTCGGGAGATGCAGATCATGAACATGGGCAACTACGCTCACGGCAACCAGCCCATACAGCACATGATTTACCTCTATAACTATTCCTCCCAGCCGTGGAAGGCGCAGTACTGGCTGCGTGAGGTTATGGAGCGTATGTACAGTGCCAATCCCGACGGCTATTGCGGTGATGAGGACAACGGCCAGACATCTGCTTGGTACGTGTTTTCAGCTTTGGGATTCTATCCCGTCTGTCCGGGTACAGATCAGTATGTGCTGGGTGCTCCTCTTTTCCGTTCTGTGCGTCTGCACTTGGAAAATGGCAAGACTGTGACGATTGAAGCTCCTGAGAATAGTCGTGCCAACCGCTACGTGCAGAAACTTACAGTGGATGGCGTTGACTATACACGCAACTTTCTGACACACGAGCAACTGACGAACGGCTCCTCGCTGCGCTTCACTATGGACAATGTGCCCAACAAACTGCGTGGGACAGGAGAGGAGGATGCTCCTTACTCCTTCTCGAAAACGCTTAAAAAGAAGAAGTGACCTCAAAGCCAAAACCATAGCAATTAATGATGAGGGTGTGCCGAATGTCTGACGGAGTGATAGCTGAAAAACGTTTTGACACACCCTCTCTCTCTTACGATAAATCACTGTTTGAAAACCCTATTTACCATGAAACTTAAGAAACTTACTATTTACTGCTTGGCATTGTTTTGCTCCTCTTCTTCTGTTTATGCGCAATCTGGTGAAGAAGTTCAAAAGAAACGTAGCGGCAATCCGATTTTTCCCGGTTGGTATGCCGACCCTGAGGGAGTAGTGCTGGACGGGAAGTTCTGGATTTATCCTACATATTCCGCTCCTTATGATGAACAGACTTTTATGGATGCCTATTCTTCGCCCGACTTGGTGCATTGGACCAAACATCCACGCGTGCTTTCAAAGGAAAATATCCCATGGTTGCGCCGTGCTTTGTGGGCGCCGGCTGTTATCGAGGCCAATGACCGCTATTATCTTTTCTTCGGAGGGAACGATATACAGAACAACTCTGAGATTGGCGGTATCGGTGTGGCTGTGGCAGACAATCCGGCAGGTCCTTTCAAAGATGTGCTGGGCAAGCCCCTGATTGATAAAATTGTGAATGGCGCACAGCCCATCGACCAGTTTGTGTTCCGTGATGACGATGGCACTTACTATATGTACTATGGCGGATGGGGGCATTGCAACATCGTGAAACTGTCTTCCGATTTACTTAGTGTCGTTCCTTTTGATGATGGCACAGTCTATAAAGAAGTGACTCCTCAGGACTATGTGGAAGGTCCTTTCATGTTGAAACGTAACGGAAAGTATTACTTCATGTGGTCGGAAGGCGGTTGGGGAAGTCCCGACTACCGTGTGGCCTATGCCATTGCCGACTCTCCTTTCGGGCCGTTCCATCGCGAGGGAATCATTCTTCAGCAGGATGCCGATGTGGCTACCGGTGCCGGACATCATTCAGTGGTGCGTGGAAAAGGTAAGGACGAATGGTACATCATTTACCACCGTCGCCCGTTGGGAGAAACGGCAGCAAACAGCCGTGCCACCTGCATTGACCGGATGTACTTTGACAAAAAAGGAAAGATAAAGCCGGTGCGCATGACTTTCGAGGGAGTGAAAGCTACCACCCCTCCACTTGACTAATAGCAATTTTCAATTCAAATTTATATAGAAGAAATATGAGTCTTAATTCCAAAAAGATTTGTTTCAGCCTTGTCCTGGCTGCGGCTGCCGGGATGGTTCAGGCTGTCAATAGTAGCTGCCTTCTTGCCGATGCGGGCTTTGTAGCCGTGCAGGATAATACGGTATCTGCCGGTAACTATACCTCTAACCGTCCTAAAGAGAAACAACGACTTTTCCGTTCCACTGCCGTGGAGAAAGAGATTGTCCGTGTACAGATGCTTTTGAAGAACCGCAAGCTTTCCTGGATGTTTGCCAACTGTTTTCCAAATACGCTGGATACTACTGTGCACTTCCGCAAGGGCAGCGATGGAAAGCCTGATACTTTTGTATATACGGGTGACATCCATGCTATGTGGTTGCGTGACTCAGGGGCGCAAGTATGGCCATATGTGCAGCTTGCCAATAACGACCCGAAACTGAAAGAGATGCTGGCCGGTGTTATTCTACGCCAGTTCAAATGTATCAATATCGACCCATATGCGAATGCTTACAACGATGGTGCGCTGCCCGATGGGCATTGGATGAGTGACCTTACTGACATGAAGCCCGAACTGCATGAACGTAAATGGGAAATCGACTCGCTTTGTTATCCTTTACGGTTGGCTTATCACTACTGGCAGGTGACGGGTGACACTTCGGTTTTCGGTGCTGAATGGCTGGAAGCCATCCGCAATATTTATACTACTTTTTGTCAGCAGCAGCGCAAAGAGGGTGCCGGTCCCTACAAATTTCAACGCAAGACGGAGCGTGCGCTCGATACGCTGAACAATGATGGTCTGGGTGCTCCTGTCCGTCCGGTGGGACTTATCGTGTCCTGCTTCCGCCCGTCGGACGATGCCACAACGCTTCAGTTCCTTGTGCCTTCCAACTTCTTTGCTGTCACTTCCTTGCGTAAGGCTGCCGAGATTCTGGAAACAGTGAACAAGGAGACTGCTTTGGCTGCCGATTGCCGTGCCTTGGCCGATGAGGTGGAAATGGCTTTGAAACGCTATGCAACCTACAATCATCCTGAATTTGGTACCATTTATGCTTTCGAGGTTGATGGTTTCGGTAATCATTTGCTGATGGACGATGCCAATGTGCCTAGCTTGCTTGCCATGCCCTATCTGGGAGATGTAGACGTCAATGACCCTATTTATCAGAATACCCGCCGTTTTGTGTGGAGCGACAGCAATCCTTATTTCTTCTGCGGCAAAGCCGGTGAAGGTATCGGCGGACCGCATATCGGCTATGACATGGTGTGGCCTATGAGCATTATGATGAAAGCTTTCACAAGCCGGGATGATGCCGAAATCAAAACTTGCATCAAGATGCTGATGGATACGGATGCCGGTACGGGCTTCATGCACGAGTCGTTCCATAAGGATGATGCAACTAACTTCACCCGCCCTTGGTTTGCTTGGCAGAACACCCTTTTCGGTGAGTTGATATTGAAGTTGGTTAATGAAGGGAAGGTGGATTTATTGAATAGCATTGATTAAGATATAACATGAAGAACTTATATACATGGGTGGCTGCCTTCCTTTTCGTGGCATTGGCAATTTCGGTTATGGCTTGTACTTCTGCCTCTTCTGCTGGTACGGTGACGGTGGTTGACCGGCCGGATATACATGCTGTCAATACTAATTATATGGGTTACCGTGCCCCGCTTCGTCCATTGAACTTTATAAAATTGCCAGTAGGCAACATCCGTCCCGAGGGGTGGGTAAGGAAATTTCTGGAGTTGCAGCGCGACGGCCTGACCGGACATTTAGGGGAAATCAGTGCTTGGTTGGAAAAGGATGACAACGCTTGGCTTACGACCGGTGGGGACCATGGTTGGGAGGAAGTTCCCTATTGGCTCAAAGGGTATAGCAGTTTGGCATATATTCTGAATGATCCGAAGATGATAGAAGAAACCAAATACTGGATCGAAGGCGTATTTGCCAGTCGCCAGCCGGACGGTTATTTCGGCCCGGTCAACGAACGCAATGGAAAACGCGAACTTTGGGCACAGATGATTATGCTCTGGTGCCTGCAATCTTATTACGAGTATTCTCAAGACCAGCGTGTCATAGACCTGATGACAAACTACTTTAGATGGCAGATGACGGTTCCCGACGACCGACTTCTGGAAGACTTTTGGGAGAATAGTCGTGGAGGCGATAATATCATTAGCATTTACTGGCTTTACAGTCATACGGGAGATGCTTTTTTGCTCGAATTGGCCGAAAAGATTCATCGCAATACTGCGGACTGGACTCAGTCGACCTCTTTGCCCAACTGGCACAACGTAAACATTGCCCAATGTTTCCGTGAGCCTGCTACTTATTATATGCAGACCGGTGATTCTGCCATGCTGAAAGCCTCTTATAATGTCCATCGACTGATTCGTCGTACTTTCGGGCAAGTGCCCGGTGGCATGTTCGGGGCAGATGAGAATGCCCGTTTGGGATATATCGACCCCCGCCAAGGGGTGGAAACCTGCGGGCTGGTTGAGCAGATGGCTTCTGATGAAATTATGCTTCGCATAACGGGCGATCCCTTATGGGCCGAGCATTGCGAAGAAGTTGCATTTAACTCTTATCCGGTTGCCGTGATGCCGGATTTTAAAGCGTTGCGCTACATCACTTGCCCGAACCATGTCGTCAGTGATTCCAAGAATCATCATCCGGGCATTGACAACCGCGGACCGTTTCTTTCGATGAATCCTTTCAGCAGTCGTTGCTGTCAGCACAATCATGCACAAGGCTGGCCCTACTTTGCCGAGCATCTGGTTTTGGCAACTCCCGACAATGGAGTGGCAACGGCTCTTTATGCAGCTTGCAAAGCTGTGGTGAAAGTAGCTGATGGAAAGGAAATCACTTTGCACGAAGAGACGAATTATCCTTTTGAGGAAGACATCCGTTTTTCTGTCTCTACCGAGGGAAAAGTCGTCTTCCCGTTCTATTTCCGAATCCCTTCATGGACTCAAAAGGCGAAAGTGTGCGTGAATGGTGAGGAAGTGGATGCGGTTCCCGTGGCAGGGAAGTATCTCTGCATCCATCGCGAGTGGTCGGATGGTGACTGTGTGGAATTGACGTTTCCGATGTCTTTGTCCATGCGCACCTGGCAGGTCAATAAAAACAGCGTAAGTGTGGATTACGGTCCTCTCACGCTCTCTCTTAAGATTGCTGAGAAATATGTGGAGAAGGACAGCCGCGAAACGGCCATCGGTGATTCTAAATGGCAAAAAGATGCTGACCCTCAAAAATGGCCCACTACTGAGATATATTCCGGCAGCGCGTGGAATTATTCGCTGGTGTTGGACAAGACAGAACCCTTGAAACACTTCGAGGTAATCCGTAAATCATGGCCGGCCGACGACTACCCTTTTACGGTGGCCAATGTACCTTTGGAGGTGAAGGCTGTCGGCCGATTGGTTCCCGAATGGGAAATAGATGAAACCGGGTTGTGTGGCGTGTTGCCCGAAGAGGATGCAGCGAGAGGCGACAAAGAAGAAATCACACTCATCCCTATGGGAGCTGCGCGGTTAAGGATATCTGCGTTCCCGAATACAAGAGAATAAATTGATGAATGATGCGGACAGTAGTGAAGTGCTGACATCTTTAACTCCTGACTTGCATAAATAGAAAACTTAAAATAAAATGAAACGTATTGCTTTTTTGGATTACGTGCGCGTGTTTGCGTGCTTCTTGGTCATGTTGGTTCATGCCAGTGAGAATTTTTATGGAGCTGCCGGCTCTACAGATATGGTAGGACCGCAGTCTTTCCTTCAGAATGAGGGCGATAGGTTGTGGGTATCAGTTTATGATGGTTTCTCTCGTATGTCTGTGCCTCTGTTCATGATTGTTTCGGCTTATCTGCTTGCACCGATGAAGAAAGGACAAAGCTGTTGGCAGTTTTACCGCAAACGTTTCCTGCGCATCATGCCGCCGTTCGTCTTTTTCATGGTACTATATAGCACGTTGCCCATGTTGTGGGGACAGATAGACGGCGAACAATCTCTGAACGACCTTTCACGTATCTGGCTGAACTTTCCTGCGCTTGCCGGGCACTTCTGGTTTATGTATCCGTTGATAAGTCTTTATCTGTTCATTCCGGTCATTTCACCGTGGCTGGAGAAGGTTTCGGCCAAAGAAGAACGTTTCTTCATCGGATTGTTTCTGATTTCTACTTGTATACCTTTCCTCAACCGTTGGTTTGGTGAAGTATGGGGACAGTGTTTCTGGAACGAATATCACATGTTATGGTATTTTTCGGGTTATTTAGGCTATCTTGTGCTGGCACATTATATCCGCGTGCATCTTACTTGGGGGCGCTCCTTGCGTCTGCGGGTCGGTTTCTTGCTTATGCTGGTCGGCGCGGCGGCTACCATATGGTCGTTCTATGTCCAGGCTGTTCCAGGAGTGGTTCATTCTACACCGGTCATTGAGGTGGGATGGGCTTTCTGTACCCTTAATTGCGTGGCGTTGACGGCAGGCACATTTTTGTTGTTCGGCTGTATCAGCATTCCGCAGCCTCCGCGCATCATTGCCGAAATGTCTAAACTCAGCTACGGCATGTTTCTTATGCACATTTTCTGGCTTGGCTTGTGGGTGTCGGTGTTTAAGTCTACATTGGGATTGCCCACTGTGGCTGCCATTCCGGTTATAGCGGTATGTACGTTTATCAGTTGTTTCGTGGCAACCAAGCTCATCTCGTTGATACCGGGCAGTAAATGGATTATCGGGTAAAAACCTTGTATTCGCTTTCCCGTTGAAGGCTCGGGAGCTGTCAATTGCCTGCTGCTAACCTCACTGTAGTAGGGGCGTAGCGTCACTGCAAAATGGTTGCATTCTTTTTGCACTGATTATCTGCTGATTCATAAATGGTTATGCTAAGAGGAAAGGAGGTGTAATCAAAGACAGATGCGTAATTGATAAGAAAACGCCGGAACACCTATGAGGTGCGGTAGTGCGAAGGAAAGAGGTCTTACCGGAAAAGCCGATGAATAGGAAGGTTGAGGAAGAAGGTGAAGGCTGTGGAGGATGAAAATACTCTCTCTTTAGCTGAAAAGCTGTGTATTCTGCTTGAAAACGTGTACTTTTGCAGATTATATGAATGAATGGCAGAATATGAACAAATCCGAAAAGCGAGTATTAGTGGGAATGAGCGGAGGTATAGACAGTACCGCCACTTGCCTGATGTTGAGGGAACAGGGCTATGAGATAGTCGGCCTCACCATGTGGGTGTGGGGAGACGAACCGGTGGAAGCCCGCAACCTTGCCGACAGTATGGGAATTGAACACCATGTGGCAGATGAGCGTGAGGCTTTCCGGCAGATTATTGTTCAGAACTTTATCGATGAATATCGTCGGGGGCGTACTCCCAATCCTTGTGTGATGTGTAATCCGTTATTCAAGTTCCGTATCCTGACGGAGTGGGCGGACAGGTTGGGGTGTGCGTTCATTGCTACCGGGCACTACACCCGTCTGGAGGAACGGAACGGGAAGGTTTACATTGTTGCCGGGGATGATGATAAGAAAGACCAGTCCTATTTCCTCTGGCGACTGGGGCAGGAGGTGTTGAAGCGATGCATCTTCCCGTTGGGAGCATTCACCAAGATGCAGGTTCGCGAGTATCTTCGTGATAAAGGATATACGCTCAAGGCGGAAGAAGGGGAAAGCATGGAAGTCTGTTTCATCAAGGGAGACTACCGCGACTTCTTGCGCGAGCATTCCTCGGAGATAGACAGTGAAGTGGGGCCGGGATGGTTTGTCAATTCGGAAGGCGTCAAACTGGGGGAGCACAAAGGATTTCCTTACTACACTATCGGACAGAGGAAAGGCCTGGAGATAGCTTTGGGCAAACCTGCCTATGTGCTGAAAATTAATCCGCAGAAGAATACCGTGATGCTGGGCGATGCGGAACAATTGAAGGCCGGATATATGCTGGCCGAAGAGGAGAATCTGACGGATGAAGACGAATTCTTTGGATCGGAAGAACTCACCGTGCGCATCCGTTATCGCAGCAAACCTATTCCTTGCACCGTGAAGCGCCTGGAGGACGGGCGTCTGCTGGTGCACTTCTTGTCGGAGGCTTCTGCCATTGCTCCAGGACAGTCTGCCGTGTTCTATGTCGGCCGGCGTGTGGTTGGAGGCTCATTCATCGCTTCCCAACGGGGCATCGGGATGTTTCTTTAATTTTTAATTTATAATTTCTAATTGTGAAAAGACTTGTACTTCTTTCAGCCTTTGTCCTGTTTGCGGCGGGAGCATCGGCACAACAAGATACTTTGAAGTATCGTATCAGCCTGAAGGATAAGGCTGCCACCACGTATTCGCTGGAACATCCGGAAGCGTTCCTTTCTGAAAAGGCGATTGAGCGTCGCCGGAAGCAGAATCTTCCGATAGACTCGACAGACCTTCCGGTATGCCGTAAGTATGTGGATGAGATTCGCAGGCAAGGCGCGAAGATTGTCGTTACCGGCAAATGGGAGAATTTTGTTACAGTGTCCTGCAACGACTCTGCATTGATAGAGCGTATTGCCGCCCTGCCTTTTGTTCGGAAGACGGAAAAGGTCTGGATAGCTCCCGGAGGTGACGGGCCGTTCATGGCGACAGAGCGCGACTCTCTGATAAACCGCCCGAGCGTGCATCCCGACAGCATTTATGGATTGGCTGTCGACCAGATACGGCTGAGCAATGGCGATAAGCTGCACGAAGAAGGCTTCAAGGGACAAGGAATGACGATTGCCGTTATCGACGCGGGTTTCCACAATGCCGACAAGATAACCGCCATGCAGAATATCCGCATCCTGGGTACGAAGGATTTTGTGAATCCCCAATCGGATATATTTGCCGAAAGCAGCCACGGCATGGCGGTGCTCTCGTGCATCGCCATGAATCGCCCCGGTGTCATGACCGGTACAGCTCCCGAAGCTTCTTTCTGGTTGCTGCGTAGCGAAGACGAATACTCCGAGCATCTGGTAGAGCAGGACTACTGGGCTGCTGCTGTGGAATATGCCGATAGCGTGGGAGTGGATGTGCTTAATACTTCATTGGGATATTACGCTTTCGATGATAAATCCAAGAATTATAAGCTCCGCAATCTGGATGGGCACTATGCGCTGATGTCACGTCAGGCATCGCGCATAGCCGATAAGGGCATGGTATTGGTATGCAGTGCCGGAAATTCGGGCACCGGTTCTTGGAAGAAGATTACGCCTCCGGGCGATGCCGAAAATGTGCTGACGGTGGGTGCTGTCGACAAGGAAGCTGTTCTGGCTCCTTTCTCGTCTGTAGGGAATACGGCAGACCATCGGATAAAGCCGGATGTTGTAGCCGTCGGGCTGGGTGCCGACGTTATACGTACGGACGGCAACCAGGGAAGGGCGAACGGTACCTCTTTTGCCTCACCCATTATGTGCGGTATGGTGGCTTGCTTGTGGCAGGCTTGTCCCGAACTTACGGCAAAAGAAGTGATAGAGTTGGTGCGCCGTTCCGGTGACCGTACGGATTATCCTGATAATATCTATGGCTATGGCGTGCCCGATATGTGGAAGGCGTATCAGGATTATCAGTCCGAAAGAAACAAATAACGAGAATTTCTGTTGGCTTGCCAATAGTGTATTGTCACTTTATCACGAATAAAGTACCGCTTTATTACGGATAAAATTTTATAAAGTTATAACTGGTTGAATGATAGCTGTATGGAAGCCTTGTCTTTACAAGAGTTGAATGCCCTTGTGCGCCGTAGTCTGGAGCAGTGTCTCCCCGATGAGTTTTGGGTGCAGGCAGAGTTGAGCGATGTGCGTACCAACAGTACAGGGCATTGCTATCTGGAATTTGTGCAGAAAGATCCCCGTAGCAATAGTCTGGTAGCTAAGGCGAGAGGCACCATCTGGGCAAATGTGTTTCGGTTGCTGAAGCCCTATTTTGAGGAGGCTACGGGGCAGGCATTTGTTTCGGGCATCAAAGTGCTGGTTCAGGTCACTGTCAGTTTCCACGAACTTTATGGATATAGTTTGACAGTGCAGGACATAGATCCCACCTATACGTTGGGCGATATGGCGCGTCGCCGCAGGGAAATATTGAGGCAGCTTGAGGAGGAGGGAGTCCTCACTCTTAATAAAGAACTGGATATACCCCGCCTGCCGCAACGTATTGCCGTCATATCTTCACCGACGGCGGCGGGCTATGGTGACTTCTGTCATCAGCTGGAAAACAATTCCCGGGGGTTCTACTTTTATACGGAGCTGTTTCCTGCCTTGATGCAGGGTGACCGTGTAGAGGAGTCTGTCCTTTCTGCTCTCGACCGGGTGAATGCACGCTTGTCCGAGTTTGATGTGGTTGCCATTATTCGCGGTGGAGGCGCCACGTCCGACTTGTCCGGTTTCGATACCTATCTGCTTGCTGCTGCTTGTGCACAGTTTCCGTTACCTATCATAACGGGTATCGGTCACGAGCGGGACGACACGGTGCTGGATTCTGTGGCACATACCCGTGTAAAGACCCCTACGGCCGCCGCCGAGTTCTTGATAGACCTCATGAACAATGCCGCCGATGAACTGGAAATGCTTGTTTCCCGCTTGCATGAGGGGGTCAGGAATCTGTTGCAGCAGGAACAGCGCAAGTTGTCTGTTTGCAAGAACCGGATTCCTTCTGCTTCATACCGTTGCATATCCGATGCAAAAATAGCTTTACTGACTGCGCGGAAAGATGTAGTGCAAGCTGTCACTTCCTATTTGTCCCGCCATCGCCACCGTCTGGAATTGTTGCAGCAGCGCTTGGTGGATGTTTCACCGGAAAAGCTGCTTGCCCGCGGTTACAGCATCACGTTGAAAGACGGGAAGGTTGTGAAAAATGTCGGCTTGCTGAATGAAGGAGATGAAATCACCACCCTGCTCCAAAAAGGAGAAGTAACCTCAATCGTAAATCGTAAACCGTCAAATCGTAAATAATATGGTGTCCAAGAAAAAAGAAACCTACTCCGAAGCCATGGCACGTTTGGAGAAAATTGTCAGCCAGATAGACAACAATGAACTGGAGATAGATGTGCTTGCTGAAAAAATAAAGGAAGCAAATGGAATTATAGCATTTTGCAGCGATAAATTGACCAAAGCTGATAAGGAAATTGAAAAATTACTGTCGGAGAAGCGGGAATCTGAAGAATAAAAGCTATTTTTGTTGCAAAATGTACGTAATAGAAGTAACTAATACTTTGAGATATGAAAGAACTTGATTGGGCTAATCTGCCGTTCGGATACATGAAGACAGATTACAATGTGAGAATTTACTATCGTAACGAACAATGGGGCGAACTGGAAGTTTGCAGTGAGGAAACCATTCCTATGCATATGGCTGCCACTTGTTTGCACTACGGTCAGGAAGCGTTTGAGGGTTTGAAGGCTTTCCGTGGCAAAGACGGTAAAGTGCGTATCTTCCGTTTGGAAGAGAATGCAGCCCGCCTGCAATCCACTTGCCGTGGCATCTTGATGCCGGAACTTTCTACAGAGCGTTTCAAAGAAGCTATTCTGAAGGTGGTGAAGCTGAACGAGCGTTTCATTCCGCCTTATGAATCGGGTGCTTCTCTGTATATCCGTCCGTTGCTGGTGGGTACCGGTGCACAAGTAGGCGTACATCCTGCCAGCGAATATCTGTTTGTGGTGTTCGTGACCCCGGTAGGTCCTTACTTTAAGGGTGGATTCTCAACCAATCCGTATGTCATTATCCGCGAATTCGACCGTGCTGCTCCATTGGGTACCGGTACTTATAAAGTAGGTGGTAACTATGCAGCCAGTTTGCGTGCCAACAAGAAAGCGCACGATTTGGGTTATGCCTGCGAGTTCTATCTGGATGCCAAGGAAAAGAAATACATGGACGAATGTGGTGCTGCCAACTTCTTTGGTATCAAGGACAATACGTATATCACTCCGAAATCTACTTCCATCTTGCCCTCCATCACCAACAAGAGCCTGATGCAGCTGGCAGAGGATATGGGTATGAAGGTAGAGCGTCGTCCGGTTCCTGAAGAAGAATTGCTGACTTTCGAGGAAGCGGGTGCCTGCGGTACAGCTGCCGTTATCAGCCCCATCGAACGTATTGACGACGTAGAGAACGGCAAGTCATACGTTATTTCCAAAGATGGAAAACCGGGACCGGTATGTACGAAGCTTTACAACAAGCTGCGTGCCATCCAGTATGGTGACGAGCCAGATACTCATGGTTGGGTAACGATCGTTGAATAATACGGTAATGTCTATCGTATAAGACTTGCCGGGACTTTGTTTTTATACTTTTAGGCACGGATTGCGCGGAAAACACGGATAGATTTAAGAGAAACCGTGAAAATCCGTGCAATCCGTGCTTAAAATAATATGTTTTATGTTTCAATACTTCTTAAATGGGAAAAAACAAGTTAGAGAAGTTTGCCGATATGGCGAGTTATCCGCATGTTTTCGAGTATCCGTATTCCGCGGTAGATAATGTGCCGTTTGACATGAAAGGAAATTGGCACGGGCAGTTTTTCAAAAATGACCATCCTATTGTCCTGGAACTGGGCTGTGGTAGGGGAGAATATACTGTCGGATTGGGACGCATGTTTCCCGACAAGAACTTCATCGGAGTGGATATAAAGGGAGCCCGTATGTGGACGGGAGCTACCGAGTCGCTGCAATCGGGCATGAAGAATGTGGCCTTTCTGCGTACGAATATCGAAATCATCGACCGTTTTTTTGCTTCGGATGAAGTGAGTGAGATCTGGCTTACTTTCTCGGACCCGCAGATGAAGAAGGCTACCAAAAGGCTTACTTCCACTTATTTCATGGAGCGCTACCGCAAGTTCCTGAAGAATGACGGTATCGTTCATCTGAAGACGGACAGCAACTTCATGTTTACCTATACCCGGTACATGATTGAAAGAAACCGGTTGCCGGTGGATGTGATGACGGAAGACTTATATCACTCCGGCATGGCTGATGAGATACTCAGCATCAAGACCTATTATGAACAACAATGGCTGGATCGTGGTTTGAATATCAAGTACATCAAGTTCCATCTTCCGCAAGAGGGTGAGTTGCAGGAGCCGGATGTGGAGATAGAGCTGGATGAGTATCGCAGTTATAACCGTAGCAAGCGTAGTGGACTGCAAACCAGTAAATGATGTGAATCAGTGGTTAAAACTACTGCTGATTCGCATAAAAATAGTAAATAGTAAATCGTCAAATAGTAAATACAATGACATTATATCCAAAATTAATCCTTGATGCATTGGCAACAGTGCGTTATCCCGGCACTGGAAAGAGTCTTGTTGAGGCTGAGATGGTGGCCGATAACATGCGGATTGAAGGGATGAAGGTCAGCTTCTCGCTGACATTTGAGAAACCGACCGATCCTTTCATGAAGTCGATGGTGAAAGCTGCCGAGACGGCTGTACATACGTATGTTTCTCCCGAGGTGGAGGTTGTGATTACGACTGAAAGCCGTCAGGCGGCACGTCCGGAAGTGGGTAAGCTATTACCTCAGGTGAAGAATGTTATCGGAGTGTCTTCCGGAAAAGGTGGGGTAGGCAAGTCCACGGTTGCTGCCAACCTTGCCGTGTCTTTGGCAAAGTTGGGTTATAAGGTGGGTCTGCTGGATGCTGATATCTTCGGACCTTCCGTTCCTAAGATGTTCCAAGTGGAAGATGCCCGTCCGGTGGCGGAGAACATTGGTGGACGTGATTTAATTGTTCCGATAGAGAAGTATGGTATCAAGCTGCTTTCCATCGGTTTCTTTGTCGATCCCGATCAGGCCACCTTGTGGCGCGGAGGTATGGCAAGCAATGCTTTAAAGCAATTGATTGGTGATGCCGACTGGGGAGAACTGGATTATTTCCTTATTGACCTTCCTCCCGGAACGAGTGACATTCACTTGACTGTGGTGCAGACATTGGCGCTGACGGGGGCTATCGTTGTCAGCACGCCGCAGGCTGTGGCGCTGGCAGATGCACGCAAAGGCATCAATATGTTCACCAATGACAAAGTGAATGTGCCTATTCTCGGTTTGGTAGAGAATATGGCTTGGTTTACACCTGCCGAACTGCCGGAGAATAAATACTATATTTTCGGTAAAGAAGGAGCCAAGAGGTTGGCGGAAGAGATGAATGTACCGTTGCTGGGGCAGATACCTATTGTACAGAGCATCTGTGAGAGTGGTGATAAGGGCACTCCGGTTGCTTTGGATGAGAATACGGTGACCGGGCGTGCGTTCCTGCAACTGGCTGCCGCCGTAGTCCGCCAGGTAGACCGCAGAAATATGGAAATGGCACCGACACGGATTGTGGAAGTGCATAAATAAACATGGATATTTCCTTTATGAAAAAGGAGCAATTGCCCGTCGCCGGGTAACTGCTTCTTTTTCATTTAAACTTGTTTGGAGAGAGAATTAGTTTATTTAGTTGGAGTAACAGTGGCGTTCTGAACAGCAGGACTCTTTTCCGGTTCTTGCAGACGGAACATGATGGGAACTGTATATTTTACATTTACAGCTTGTCCTCTTTGCATGCCGGGCTTCCACTTAGGCATAATGGTAGTCAGGCGGATTGCTTCGGCATCCAGCAGAGGGTCGGCACTGCGGAGAACTCTGGGATTGATGATGTTGCCCTCTGTATTTACGATAAACTGTATGGTAACTCTTCCCTGAATCTTAGCTTGCTGTGCAGCTGCCGGATATTTGATGTTTTTGCTGATGAATTCCATCATTGCGGGCATACCGCCGGGATATTCGGGCATTTGTTCTACAACTTCAAAAATGGTTCCCTCCTCCGGTACCGTTGTACCTTCCGGAGCATAACCCACTACCACCAGTTCATTTATTTTGTTTTCAATGGGAGCATACTTCACCGGGATCTTGTCTTCTGTCAATCGGAACATTACTGGTACCGTAAATCTTACGCGTACTGCTTCTCCGCGTTGTGTACCGGGTTTCCATTTAGGCATGGCACTGACTACGCGCACGGCTTCTTTGTCCAATTCAGGGTCAACGCCACGCAGTATTTTTACATTGGTAATACTTCCATCCTTCTCCACAACAAATTGCACGATACCCCGTCCTTGTATACCTTTCTTCATAGCTGCTTCCGGATATTTGATGTTCTTGCTCAAGTATTCCATCAGTGCAGGCATACCTCCACCAGTGAATTCGGGCATATGCTCTACTACCTCGAAAATCGGATTGTCTGGAGTTCCCGGGTCGCTTTGCATGACTTCATTCCATTTCTCATTGTAAACGATTGTCCAATTCGTTTTGTTTTCTTTGGGTAATCTTTCATCAGTGAAAGAGATGCCTTTCTTTTTGTTTCCGTCTTGATATAAGAATAATAATTTTGCTTTGGGAGAGGCTTTGAATTCAAAACTTCCATCGGCTTGGGTAGTGACTTCGGTAGGAGTAGAATTAGGAACACTTAGTATTTTCACACCTTGTATTGGCTTTCCATCCTTGTCCACTACCTTTCCTTTGTAAGTCACGGTTTTCGTGTCTTGTTCCGGTTGGGGAGCTACTTGAGGGTCTTGAACTTCCGGTGCCGGTTGTTCGGTTTGGGGATCTACAGCTTCTATGACTTCCACCGCAATCTTCTTTGTGGTACGCGCTACGGTTTCGATATTGCTGACAATCATAAGTAAGGCCGCTAAAGGAAGGAACATCAAATATTTGGTTCTTCCTATTTCTTTGGTTCTCTTTTTGTTCATCATCTTGATGCGTTTTTTTAGAGGTAAAACATTGAAACTGTTATAGATGGTTACTGCAGCCTTTTGATGTGACAATCCTAACAAATGGTATTGATAGGTTTTGGAGTCATAGCCGTTTTCCAATACGCGGGCGTCGGCCATATATTCCAGATTGGTACGGATTTCCCGTTTCATGAGCCAGGCAAATGGATTACACCAGCAGAAAATGCACACCAGTTCACTGATGATGACATCAATGGAGTGCCATTGCCGGGCATGTGTCTGCTCATGGGTCAATATTTCGTTGAACTCCTCTTCCGTATGCGAGGACGGGTGGATAAAAATCCAGTGGAAAAAAGAGAAAGGCCCGTCTGCTTTGGGAAGTAGATGTATACTTGTGTTGCCTATTTGTATCTTGCGGCATCGGCATGTTAGGCGGATGATGCCTGCCAGTTGCATGATGAGGCGTATCATCAGCAATGCCACTATTCCCCAATAGGCGATATTGGCATATTCTGAAAGGATGCTTTTCCAGTCGGTCGGAGCCACTTCTGTGCCTACTGTGAGTTCCGGTAGCACAACGCTGGCATAGAGATCTGCCATGGCCACCATCGGTTCCTGCTCCGTAATCCACGTTTGTATGTTCAGCAAAGGTACGGCAGCGGAAACGGCAAAGAAACAAAGCAGTGCGGTTCTGCGCCAGCCGAAAAATGTGTCTTTGTAGAAGAACAGCCGATAGAATGCATAAAACAGTACTATCGCTACATTCACTTTCAGAAAATAGGCTAACATGTTTACTCCTTTCCTTTCTCTATCATATCTATAATGTCTTTCAGGTCATTGGCCGAAATCTTCTGGTCTTTGGCGAAGAACGAAACCATTTCCTTATAAGAATTTTCAAAGTAGTTGCGCACAAAACCGCTCATAAAGGTACGTTTGTATTCGCTTTCGCGTATAAGCGGGGTATACTGGTAGGTATTGCCTACACGTGCGGCACGGATATATTGCTTGCGCTCCAGGTTTTTCACAATAGATGCTACTGTTGTGTAGGGAGGCGCCGGTTTGGGATATTTGGCAACAATGTCTTTTACGAAGCAACTGCCCAGTTCCCAAATGTACAACATTGCTTCTTCTTCTTGTATCGTTAACTTTTCCATGGATAAAGTATTTAAATGAATTCAATACAAATCTACGAATATTTCGTAAACTGGCATCAAACAGTGAGTTAATTAATCTAAATGCGTTTACTGTATGTATATTCTTTTGTCTGATTGAAAAGAACATGGCTGTTGATAATCTTCTTTTGGTTAAGATTGTCTATCTTTGTTGCAATTAATTCTTTTACCTTAAATAAAGCAGAAATATGGGAACAGTTAAATCGTTGTTGCTGGGAATGTGCTTCGTATTGGGTGCATGCACAAGCCAGACTTCTACTGTGCAAACCACAGAGAAGGGAACTCAATGGGAATGGCAAAATGGTACCATTGTTGTCAAGACTCCCGAGCGTCCGGAAGGACAAAAGAGTGTATTGGGACTGACTACTCCGAAGCTGGAGGCAGTGCGTGTGGGTTTTGTTGGTTTGGGGATGCGTGGTCCCGGAGCAGTGGAGCGTTTCACTTATATTCCGGGTACGCAGGTAGTGGCTCTTTGTGATTATGAAGAGGCCCGTGCAGATAAATGTCAGGAGCTCTTGAAGAAGGCATCCATGCCCAAAGCCGCCGTCTATTCCGGTGACAAGGGATACGAGGAACTTTGCAAGCGTGATGATATAGACTTGGTTTATATTGCTGCGGACTGGCTGCATCACTTCCCCGTTGCCAAATGTGCGCTGGAGAACGGAAAGAATGTAGCGATAGAAGTGCCTTCGGCCATGAACCTGCAGGAATGCTGGGATTTGATTAACTTGAGTGAGTCTACCCGCAAGCATTGCTTCATCTTGGAGAACTGTTGCTATGACTGGTTCGAGATGAATACGCTGAACATGGCGCAGCATGGCGTATTCGGTGAAGTTATCCGTGCACAAGGTGCTTATATACATAACTTGAGCCCGTTTTGGGACTATTACTGGAAGAATGGAGAAAATGACAAGTTGGGCTGGCGTTTGGACTACAACATGAAGCATCGCGGTGACGTGTATGCCACTCACGGCCTTGGTCCGGTGGCGCAAGCACTGGATATTCACCGTGGTGACCGTATGGAAACGCTGGTAGCCATGGACACCAAGTCTGTGGTGGGCAAGGAGTTGGTAGAGAAAAGAACCGGCGAGGAGTGCAAGGAATTCCGTAACGGTGACCATACCACGACCATGATTCGTACAGCCAATGGAAAGGTGATTGAGATTCAGCACAATGTAATGACGCCACAACCCTATAACCGTCTGTATCAGCTTACGGGAACCAAGGGATTCGCCAACAAATATCCGGTAGAAGGGTATGCGCTTGACGCTGACCAGCTGAGTGCATCGGGCGTTCAGCCCAAAGTGGATGATTTGAATTCACACGGTTTCCTACCGGAAACGGAGATGGAGGCACTCGTGGAGAAATACCAGCATCCCATTTTGAAGAAGTACGGTGAGATGGCGAAGGAAGTAGGAGGTCATGGTGGCATGGACTTCGTGATGGACAGCCGTCTGGTATATTGCCTGCAGAACGGTCTTCCTTTGGATATGGATGTATACGACCTTGCTGAGTGGTGCTGCCTTGCAGAACTGGGAGAACTTTCCATGGACAACGGTTGTGCGGCTGTGGCATTCCCCGATTTCACCCGTGGTGAATGGAATGTGGTGAAAGGCTACAAGCATGCGTATGCAAGTCCGGAAGAGGAAGCGGCTGCTATGGAGAAGGCAAAGGCATTCACTGCTAAACTGAAGGAGCAGGGAGCCAAGGAATGGGCTGAAAAGTAATAACGGTATACTGATAAAACAAAAAACAGCAGGCCTATCCCTGCTGTTTTTTGTTTTATCAGTTTGTCATTTAGTAACTTTCAATAATTCCTCCTTCATCTTTTCCACTCCCGGGAAACCAGTTTGCCTGAACGTGGTGTTTCCTTCTCGGTCTACAATCAGATAAGTCGGTACCCCTTCTATCTTGAATGCGTCCGAGAGGTATTTCCATTGGGTATCTGTCAGGCGGAAGTGTTCGCCGTGGATGTCGGGAATCATATTCTCCCAGGTCTTCAAGGGGGAGGTTTCACCGGTGATGTACAGATATACAATGTCCTTACCTTTCAGTTCCTCCTTCATGGGGACCATCATCTTGTTTGCCATACGGCATGGACCGCACCAGGTGGCCCAGAAATCTACTAACAATACTTTTCCTTTGAATTTGCTGATGATGGAAGTAAACAACTCTTCGTTGTTGACGTTGGTATCCACTTGGTTGATGGTGTAACCCGTCTTTTTCTTGTTGGCTTCGAGCTGTGCAAGCAACTCGTCATTGGCAGCAGTCAGCATTTCGCGGTATGCGGCGGGCATGGCGGCAACGGTTGCCTTTTGCTCGTCGGTGAGTGGGGTGAAGTTCTTGATACCCCGGTAGAGGGTGACATTACGGGCTATATCGAAGAAGATGCCTTTATCTGTTCCCCATGCTTTGGCCAGTTCCTCGCTCCGTTCTACATTTCTTGGAGCCATTTGTACATACTGGTTGGACAAGACTGCCTGCGGTACATTCAATATGCTCATGTCCTCGTCGGACACGTAGTTGGAGGGCACTTTCCGGGAAAGTTCCTGATAGTAGTTGTTTGCTTCCTCCCGTTTGATGAGATTGGCTTGTAGGGCAGCCGATGTCAAGATGCTGGCAACGGAAGACAGCATGGCATTCGTAGTCAGTTTGTTATTGATGGTCAGAAGTTGTCGGGTAGAAACACTGTAAGGTAACTTGTCTATTGCTTCTTGTGTTTCGCCGGATATTTGGAGTACGTATGTTTTGGCTGCATCAATATCCTTGCCAGCCAGTGCAGCTATGTTTTGATAGAGCTTGTCTTGCATGTTGATGTCGGGGTGGTTTCCGTTCAACTCTTGTGCCACGGTTTCTAGAGGCCCGTTGATGTATACCATTTCTCCATAGGTTTTCCCCTTGCTGTGGAATTTAGACTTGCGTCGGGAAGCTTCGCGTAGATTGACGTATATTTCTGTTGTCTTGCCCGGTTCCATGAAGAACTGGAGCATATGTTCTCTACCCAGATACATGGTACATGGGGTAGTGCCGGGCAACGTTATTTCTTTGGTGAAACTGCCGTCAGGCTGGATGTCGAGTGGTATGTCCATGATGTCTCCTTTGATATTCTCCCACACGGCAATACTGATTGGCATTGCCATATTGGGGCGTGAATCCAGGAGTTTCCCTTTCAGCATGGCTTTTCCATATTGGATGACCGGTTCGGGAAGTTCGGCATTAGGGTCGGTTTTGTGCACTACGGCGTTTTGGGGAAGTGCCAATTCCGGCAGTTTCTTGCTTTTCAGCTGTATTCCCCAGATGCTGAATCCGTTTTCCACCTTTTCGCCTTCGGTGAAGTCGAAGGAGGTAGCATTGTCGGATAGGGGAGGAAAGACCAGTTGGAATTCCGCTTCGCCCGATTCGGGCATCCAAAATTCCTTGCCTGGTGTGATGCCTATGCCGGAACGCAGTTGGTAGGTTTCTCCGTTATTGTCTGTCAGGTAGCTGTCGGGTGCAATCTGTATCCAGTACTTGGGACGATACTTGGCATAGATGTGGAGCACGGTTGCCGTGTCACTGATGACTACTTTGCTCACTTCGATGGAAGTCGTGTTTCTTACGATGAACGGTGGTTGGTCAATCACACGGTTTTTGGCTTGCAGGGTACAGCAGATGCACAGTAGGAAGCCTGCTAAGAGGAAATGGATGTGTTTCATATGAATTGTTTTTTGCGAAAATACGAATGTTTCGTAAAGAAACAAGCATGTGGGAGTTAATTGATGTAAAATGCTTCCATTTCTTCGTTTTTCAAAGAAACCTTGTATCTTTGCCGTCTGATACTTAACACTTAATATCTTGTCATATGAAAACCAGAATTCTTCTGATGGGCTTGTTGTTGGCTGCTGTTGCCGATGCACAGACTGTCTATCATGATGCTTCCGCCTTCCCCCTTTTGGGCAAAGCAACAGAATCTACCCTTACCCGCTATGAGCGTCTGCCGGACTCTCTGCAGAACATCTCCCGCAAGCCTTTGTGGGACTTGGGCCGCAACAGTGCCGGACTTGCCGTGCGCTTCCGTTCCAACTCTACAAGCATTTCCGCCAAATGGGAAGTAAGGAACAATATGAGTATGAACCACATGACGCCTACCGGTATTAAAGGCCTCGACCTCTACTGCCTGCAAGACGGCAAATGGATATTTGCCGGTAGCGGTCGTCCGCAGGGCAAGGTCAGCAAGGCGACTATCGTAAGCAATATGTTGCCCGAGGAGCGCGAATACCTTTTGTACCTTTCTTTATATGACGGGGTTACCTCGCTTTCCATCGGAGTGGATTCCCTATCTGCCATCACTCCACCGGCAGTGGACTTGCCGAAACGTGAGAAGCCGGTAGTATTCTATGGTACCAGCATCTTGCAGGGAGGCTGCGCTTCCCGTCCCGGCATGGCACATACCAATATTCTGGAACGTTGGCTCAATCGTGAGTGTATCAATCTGGGCTTTAGCGGCAATGCCTTGCTCGACCTGGAGATTGCCGATGTCATAGCCGGTGTGGACGCTTCTATGTTTGTCCTCGACTTTGTGCCCAATGCTACCGTGGAGCAAATGAGAGAGCGTGCCGATAAATTCTATACCATTATTCGCAGCAAGCATCCCGATACGCCTGTTCTTTTCGTGGAAGACCCTCTCTTTACCCACTCTCCTTTTGACACCAGGATTGCCAAGGAGGTGAAGGACAAGAATGAGACATTGAATGCCTTTTTTCGTTCTTTGAAGCAACGTGGAGAGAAAAACATCTATTTCCTTTCTTCCCGTGACATTATTGGCCACGACGGGGAGGCTACGGTAGACGGCATTCATTTTACCGATTTGGGCTTTATGAGGTATGCTGAGATACTTTACCCAATATTAGAGAAACACATGCGACCGTAATTAGGTATTACAGCCCCGTTTGTCTGTTTGCTGCCTTGCCGATGCTGTAGGGCAACTATTTGTTTCCTTTAACAAAACAGTCTGTTCCCTTATAGGAAACAGACTGTTTCAATATGGCGAACAAACTGTTTTTCGTGCTTGAAACTGAATATTTCAACAAGATGTACAAAGATAACGCAACCTTGCTAAAAATCAAATAGTTATAAAACACATTTTCTTAGTAAGGTAAGGAAAGGAAGCAAGAAAAAGCATATTTGAGTAAGAGTTAGGTTACCAAATCGTAACTCAGTTCAAATACCTCAAATATGGTTATAATAAGCTATATTACAGTTGTTTGCACATTTTTGCATAACATCAAATAACTCAACAGTAATTAAATTTGTAACTAAAAAAGTTGAGTTATGAAAAGTACATTCAAAGTATTATTTTACGTAAAGAAACAGTCTGTAAAAAACGGAAAGGCACCGGTTATGGGCCGTATCACCATCAATGGAACCCAAGCCGGTTTCAGTTGTAAGAAAGAAGTGTCCCTCGCTTTGTGGGACGTCAAAACCAACCGGGCCAAAGGCAAATCCGAGGAAGCCCGTACACTCAATCAGGAACTTGACAATATCAAGGCGCAAATCACCAGGCACTACCAGTACATCTGCGACCACGACAGTTTTGTCACAGCCAAGAAAGTCTATAACCGCTATGTCGGCTTCTCAGAGGAATGCCACACTCTTATGAACCTTTTCAGGGAACAGCTGGAATCGTATAAAAAGAAAATCGGCATAGAGAAAGCCGAAAGCACTTATCGCGGTCTGGTTGCCGATTACAAGAATCTCCTGCTTTTCATGAAAAGCAAGAAGAATACAGAGGATATTGTCATTGAGGAACTTGAGAAATCATTCATCGAGGATTACTATAACTGGATGCTCGGCACCTGTGCCTTGGCTAACTCCACTGCCTTCGGACGTGTCAATACCCTGAAATGGCTGATGTATATCGCGCAAGAAAAAGGCTGGATACGGGTCCATCCGTTCGCATCATTCGAGTGTATGCCCGAATACAAGAGGCGCTCCTTCCTTTCCGAAGAGGAACTGCAAAGGATAATCCGTATAGAATTGAGATACAAACGCCAGCGTGCCATGCGCGACATGTTCCTGTTCATGTGTTTCACCGGTCTTTCCTACGCAGACCTGAAAACTATAACCTACGCTAATATTCATACTGACTCCGACGGCGGTACATGGCTGATGGGCAACCGTATAAAAACGGGAGTGGCGTATGTCGTAAAATTGTTACCCATTGCCATCGAGCTGATTGAAAAATACCGGGGTACGGATGAAAAGAAAGACTCTCTCGAATGTGTCTTTCCGGTAGGCGAATACAATGCCATGCGGCTCAGTCTTGGAATCATAGGCAGGAAATGCAACTGCCGGGTCGAGGTCACCCCGCACATCGGACGCCACACGTTTGCCGTTCTGGCCATACTCAAGGGAATGCCGTTGGAAACCCTTCAGAAAGTGTTGGGGCATAAGTCCATCCTCTCCACGCAGGTATATGCCGAACTGATTAATCCGAAGGTAGGCGAGGACACCGACAGGATTTGCGAGAAAATCGGTCACGTTTACAAACTTGCCATGTAACATGTCAATAAAAAAGCGTCCGGAAGCCGATAGGCCGAAGGACGCTTTTTTATTACATACTTGTCTATTTTCTGAACCGTCTGAAATCCCTGTAATTCTTTTTCAATACTTCATACAAGGCACTCTCCGGGTAGAGAAGTTTCCCCCCGATAGTGGTATAAGGCACCAGCCTTTCATCCCTCAGCGTCTGCAATGTCCGCCGTGAGATATGCAGCAGGGTGCACACCTCATTCCCCGTCATGTAATGCTCGTCCGCAACCGTCGGGCGTATCCGTGCCGTAGCCTCTTCCACCGCTTTCCCCGCTTTCTTTATCCATCCGGTCAGTTCCTTGAACTCTTCCGAATCCCTTGTGATAATCTCCGCCATGCCTTACTTCCTTTTGATCAGTTCGTTTTCCAGTATCTCCCGAATATCCGTTTCTTGGTAGAAGAATTTTCCCCCTACGTTCGAGTGGGGGATTAGCCCATTATCCCGGTAGTTTTGCAGGCACCGTTTCGATATGCCCAGAGCCAGACATACGTCCTGCGCATCCATTCACTTGTCCGGTGCAGGCGGGGCAATCTTTTTCTGTAAGTCACTCATTTGTACGGCCAGCGTGCTGACCAGCTTTCTCAACTCCTGATACGCGCTTGTTTCAATAATCGTCAATTCCATACTAAAATTCTTTTTAAGTTTCTGAATATGTAGCAAAGTAAAGCACATTTTATATCCTTTTCAAACGGACAGTATCAGAGTCTTCCGCTGGCGTGCATTGGCGTATCTAACGATAAAAGAGAAGAGCTCGTCACTTGCATCCATACGACAACGGAACTTCCTTCTCCTTACTTGTTTTCCATGCCTTCTCCAGCATCACATTATACACATCCCATCTGTTCCGACCCGACAGCTTGTCTTCTATCTTTTCAATTTTCCCGTGATAACTGAACTAATCGGAGGATTCATCAACCACTCCGTCTATCGATAGCTTTTGTCCATGATATACAGCAGTGTCATCCGATCATAATTGTATGGGCTCCGCGTCAGGTTCAGCCCCTTTCCAGCGTCAATCAGCCTATAATAGTTCTCCCATGTGGAGGTAAGATCATAACTTTCATTGTCCGTTACATTTTTTAATACTGACCTGCCTTGAAATGCCTACCTTATCGTTTCTCCGTTTTCCTACCCACCGAAATGGTCATGACAACGATTCACTTTTCCTTCTATCAGCGAGAGCTATCCCCTCTGTTTATGGACAGCCGGGAATTTTATCACCAATTCAGAAGAAATCGTATCATGTTTTTAGGCTTTACAATTCAGCGCTCCATTCATCTTACCGAAATAAGAAGAAGTGTCGTGCTTGAAAGGATAAATATATAAACCACCGATAATAAATTAATTAAAAACATTTGAAAATGATATGTGCATAAAAACACTGTGTACCGGACATATTCTAATCCAAACGGTACTTTTTCAATTTCAGATAAAGCGTGCTCCGACTGATGCCCAGTAGCCGTGCGGCAGCCTTCCTGTCATTGCCCGTTGCCTCCAATGCTTTCAGAATGATTGCCCGTTCCGTCCGCTCGTCATTAAGTGAATACTCTCCCGGTTGCCTGCCTTTATCGGGAATGTCTATCTCCCCGGTGGTTATCCAGTCATCTTTCGCCAATAAGGTGGCCCGTCTGACAACCATCCTCAATTCCCGTATGTTTCCCGGCCACGAATAAGATTTCAACCGTTTCTGTACTTCGCGGTCAAAGCCTTTCACTTTCCTTGAGAACTCTTGATTGGCGGCATCCAGCATGAATTCCGCCAACGGGATAATATCCTCAATGCACTCTGCCAGCAATGGTACATGCAACGGAAATTCATTCAGACGATAGAACAGGTCCTCCCTGAAACGTCCTTCGGCTATCGCCTTCTCCAGGTCCTCATTGGTAGCGGCTACCAGACGGATGTCCGTCTGAATCTCCTCTTTACCGCCTACGGGGCGGTAGCGTTTTTCCTGCAAGGCACGCAACAGTGCCCTTTGTACCTCGGCATTCAGATTACCCACCTCGTCCAGAAACAGTGTCCCATGGTTGGCGGCGGCAAACATGCCCGTCTTGTTTTCCGTCGCTCCGGTAAAGGCACCCTTCACATGACCGAACAGTTCCGATGCCGCCAGTTCCTTCGGAAGTACCCCGCAATCCACTGCGATGAAAGATGCATCCGACCGACCGCTCAACACATGTATCTGCCGGGCCACATACTCCTTGCCTGTCCCTGATGCGCCACGTATCAGCACGGCTAACGTATCCACCGGAGCCACCAGCCGGATATGCTCCTGCAATCTCAATGCCAAAGGGCTTTTGCTTGTATAGAATCTTTGTTTTGTATTGCCGTCCCTTCTCTTACGTTCCAATGCTTTCCGGATAATACCGAGTACCTTTTCTGTCTGCACAGGTTTGGGCAGATAGTCCACGACACCTTTTTTAACCGCTTCCACTGCACCGGGTATGTCCCCGTAGCCTGTCATGATGAGGAAAGGAATACGATAGCCATGTGTATTCATCCATTCCAGCAGTTCCATGCCATTGCCGTTGTCGAAACGAAAATCCGACAATACCAGATCCACATCATGATTGCCCAAAAACTCCTTTGCATTGTCCACGGATAATACATAACGGGCATTGATACCGTTTTTCACCAGCCAGTTTGTGGTAGCACGTGCATACACGCGGTCATCCTCTACTATCAATACAGTTTCCATATAGCCTTTTCTTTATTCTTTTTGCTTTCTTTAGAGCATATTCCACAGCTTTAATCAGTTCCTCTATTCTTTCGTCCAATAGGCCACCCCATTTTTCGGAAGGCATGGAAGCCATTTCCCTCAGTTCACTTTGGGGAATGTTTATACGGATCATTTCCCAAAGCGGTGCGGCTTTGTGTATGATACTCCCCAACTTCTTATAATCTCCCGTGGAAAAAGCGTCCCTTATTCCGGCAAGTTCATCCATGGTATCCTCTATAAATAGGTCCAGCATCTCTTCCACGTTTTCCTCTCCTTCCATGATGGCAGCAAAATCAGATCGATCCATTTGTGAAACTGCCGCCAGCAACTCTTCCTCAGAGAAAGGCTTATACAGACAGTCGGCAAAACCTGCGGTAAGATACTTTCCCTTTTTATCGGAACGTGCCGTGATGGCTATGACGGGAATCTCCCATGCCCGGGGAATGTTCGATGTCCTCAACAGCTCAAGGACCGAGAAGCCATTTGCACCGGGCATCTGTATGTCGGTCAGCAGAAGGTCGTATTTCTGTTTGTTCAGACAATCCATCAACTCCCGGACATCGGTGCAGCAGTCACAGTGAATCTGACTGCGGGAAAACATTTTACTGATGACTTCCAGCTGGATACGGTTGTCATCAATGACCAGCACACGGATATCAACGGGCAATTCACAAACAGGAAAAAACTTCTCTTCCGGACCGACGAGTTGTTCGGCCGGTAGTATAGGCAGGAAAACAGAAAAACGGCTGCCTTTACCGGGTACACTCTCCACTTCCACATGCCCTTGCATTGAGGATACGAGTCGGGCCGTAATTGCCAACCCCAACCCGAAGCCGGGGATATTACGCGCATTGTCGAGCCTTTCGAAAGCTCCGAATATCCGTTTTTTCTCCTCAAGCCCTATTCCCATACCCGTATCCAGGACAGAAATGTGGAGATTTCCCGCCCGGTATTCCACCTCAAGAAGCACCTTCCCGTGAAATGTGAACTTCAAGGCATTGGACAGCAGGTTGCCGACTATCTGCCGGATATGCGAGCTGTCACAGTTGACCATAACATCCAGACCGGAGAAGGATGCGGTGAACACAAGTTTTTTCTGCCGGGCGGCAAGACGGTGGCTGTCCGCTATTTCTTCAAACAGAGTTTTCAAGCTAAAGAGTGTGTTTTTGGAGTGCGTCCCACCTTCATCCATCCGGTGATATTCCATCAGCGTGTCTACCAGAGCGAGCATATAATCGGACGAATGCAGGATATTGCCCAGATAACCGGCTCTGCGACTACCATCGCTTTCCAAAGGTAACTGTTCCGCACAGCCTCTGATAGCTGCCAGCGGAGCACGCAGGTCATGGGTCACCGAGGCCATCAGCTCCTTACGTGAACGGAGCAATTCTTTATTCCGATTGTCGGACTGTTCAAGTTCCCTCTCGTACCGGAGACGGCGGTTCAAATCCCGGTGGATGAGGATATACAATACAATTGCCAGTAAAGAGACAGACAAAGCTAAGCCGGCTATCACATAGTAGGAGTTATTCCGTTCAAGGACAAAGGTTCTGTAGCGTGCAGCAAAACGTTCGTTATTCTCCCGTTCAAATTCAGAGACCATGCTGTTCATCCTTTCGTTCAGCTCCATGCTGCCAACGTATAAGCTGTCCATCTGTGCCTGTATTTGCACTAATCTTTCAGCCTGTTCCAAGGAAAACCTTTTATTTAAAGAGTGGAGCATACGTGTTGTCATTTCGATTGAAGGGGCAAATGATAAGGGATATTGTTTACATTCAGCCTCTTCCCGCTGTTGCAAATAAACAGATTGGTTCTCTTTTTTCCTAAAAACGTTCCAAACATTTTTTTTCTTTTTAGGAATGTCTTTTGTATTGAATTCTAAAAAGGACATATTTTCCTTTGGCTGTACAGCTTGTTTCTGAACGGTCTGTGTAATGGAAGGGATACTTTCCTGTACAATGTTACCTATATCCAGCAATTCATTGAAAGCATGTATTGTCTTAAAAAGAAGGATTTCTTTATTCCAAAGAAGAAGGCACAATGAGTCAATGTGGCTTTTCTGTAATGGAGTATGGATATGCTTCTTTAAAAGTTGCAGACCGTCGCATATCTCGTGTCGTTTGCGACGGTATTTCTTCAAGTCGTCATTATCCCATGTTATGGCAATTTCCGCATAGGTAGAGAGCTCCAACAAGCTAATGTAGTTTTTTATTGCCAAACGATGTATCGCCGCCAGTTCCTTTTCTTCTTTACGCAGCATGTGTCTCACCCCCTGTTCCTGACGGAACTGATAGACAATGAAGGCTAATAGTAAAATTAAAATAACATAGCCGAAAAATATTTTTAACTTTAACCACATAATAAAACCAACTGTAAAATTTTATACAATATCCATACCTAATAGAGTATAAAATTTGAAAAGTCACAATACAACCTGATTAGTGTGTAATGGAACTTTCATATTAAATCATCTTTTATATTAATGATGTATTAGCCGAAAAAATGGATTCTACGTTTTGAAGAATAAAATGGAAAAGCTACTGAATGTAGTATTGTCTTCTGTCAATTAGAAAACAATGTTGGTAAAGCATTGTACAAATATTCTGCAATAGCTCGAAACTCATGCCGAGCCCCTTCTTGTTCATGAAAAGTCAGATGATTTACATCAAACACATCCGTAAATTTGGCCATGGCTTGTACTTGCGTCCATATCCTGTCGTAAGCTACATCATCTGTCCCGCTGCATGCCCAAATGTAGAAATCATTTTCCAGTGATGATGAAGAACGGACGATATTGGCCAGATGAGCCGCTGTTTCATCGGGATAATTCATTCCGGCAAAACGTCCCAATGACCATCCGTCGGAACTGATCGGCAGGAAATACTTGAAATAGTCCAGTGTATATTCCAGTGCATACCAGGTGGTTACCGCTCCCATGGAAAAACCTCCGATGGCCCGATGATTCCTGGAAGCCTGCAGCCCCTCTAAGTCCGTTTGCTGAGTGTATGTACAGTAACGGCTCTCTACCAATGGAAGCAGGTCGTTGACCAGTTCTTGAGGAAGAGCCTTGCAATAGGGGTCAGCATCAGGATAGTAATCGACAGGAGTGCCATATACATAACTTGTGGATACCACGATAACCGGAGACATGTCTCCCTTTTCGATCAGGTGGTCAAGCAAGTTCCGCATCATGCCGTTCTCGTTCTGAAAGAAGGAGGCAGCTGTTTCTCCATGCCCATGTACGAAATAGAACACATCATAGCATTCATCGGATGATTCCTTATACCCATACGGCAGGTAGACATAGGCCGTATTTGAGCGCATTTCACCGTTCCCATCCACATAGTTGCGGGTGCCATAGTCAATTTGCACCACGCTTCCTTGGGAAGCGGTTTCCTCCAGATATTCGGCTGGAACAGGTACGGTCTTGTTCAAGAGTGAGGGATAGCCGGAGGAAGTCTCAGCTTCGGTTACCTCCTCGTTGCCATTGCAAGCTGTCAGACACAGACAAAGCAAGAAGGTTTTAATAGTCATAGAAAATGTACACATAGTAAATTGTTTATAAGTTGCTTAAATATTATTCTTTGATTGTATATTATACCACGTTTGCTGGATCATTATACTAACGTATCGTGTAGGTAAGACTAAGCATCATATATGGCTCCAACACATTGCTTGATATATAATCACAGTAGTTGCTTTCTAACCGATGTGTAAAATTCCGGTTCTGTTTGAGTACATCAAAAGCTTCCAATTTGATTTCAGCAGCATTGTTTTTCAGGAATTTCTTACCTAAAGACAGATTCCATAGACAGTAATCTTTCGTACCCGTATCCAGACCTGTGTAACCTACATAGCTAAACGTACTGCGTAAAGTAAGCCCCCAAAAGAACATACAACCCAGTTTGACAGAAGCGGTATGAGTGATGTAATCGTTGTTTGTCGCTTCATCAGATGAACTGAATATATTGTTGATGGTAGCAGAGTAAGAGGCTGTAAAATCTATATTCTTATTGATATTGCTTCCGATAATTATTTTAGGTATTAAGTTCAGTTCACGTGTATCGCTTGTCACCCCATTAAAGACAGTGGGGGTATTGGTGTAATTGGCAGCTATGCTGACATTGATATTGCTGCGGATCAAATCAAGCGGAAATCCGTAAGTCAACATGGATTGCAGTGAATAGTAGCCATTCAAGTTTATCGGTCGGGTAAACTGTGCCCCCTTGTTGAGTGTAACAGAAGGCATCAACTCTATATTCTCATTGGCTACAAACGTGCTGTCTCCAATGTACTTCTGCTTATAGGTAGCTCCCAGCATGGCGATAAAAGTATGTCCGGACTTTGTCGTATGTATATAGCGAAGATTGGCTATATGCGATAATTCCTGATCCAGATAAGGGTTCCCGGCAAACAGAAACAGGGGATTTGAATTGTTGACCACAGATTGCAAATCCGTTATGGACGGCGAAGACGTGATGCTACGGTAACGGAACTGCAACGAATTGGCTTGGTCTAAGACATAGTGGAACATCAGTAAGGGAAGGACTGAAAAGTAACTGCGGGAGTGATGTTCGGATTGAGGATAGGTTAAATCTCCCTTCAAGTTTGCCCATTGGGTTTCCAGTCTCAACATGGCATTCCATCTGTCGCTCTGATAACGAATACCTACATTCCCGGATTGGGTCAGATAATCCGACCGATATATGCTGGAAAGATTTTCATCCAGTTGCTCGTAGGATTCCTCGTCCGGTCGTGACACAAAAGTCTTTTGTCCGTTCTCCGAATCAGAATAATTGAGCTTATATCCCAATTGCAACTGAAGCTCATCGGATATTTTTTCCGTAAAAGTCAGGTTGGAACGGAAACTGTATTGTTTTTTGATGTTATTCTTCAATTGGCTATGTTCTTCAGGAATGTTCTGTTCCAAAGAACTGTACAATAAGTCTGTAAAATCTGAACGGTTACTGCCATCCGTATTGCTCATGCGTCCGCTCAGCATCCATGATAATGTTCGTCCCGGTTTTGTGAAACGATGACGGAACAGCAGATCCGCACCAATATTATAGGCTTTGTTTTCTCCAACTGCCGTGGTACTTGTTTCATTGCTCAAGGCCCCGTCGGTTTTGTTTGTCCCTTGCAATGAATTGTTGCTGTCCATATTTTGAAAGCTCAAAGATGGGCGAAAAAGCAACGAACTCCGTTCGTTTATCTGGTAATCCAGCTTGAAATTGAACCGATGATTCCAGTTGGTCAGGTAATTCTCTTTATATTCTTCATAAGACATTTCAGCCAATGCTGCATCCAAATAATTACGGTTTGTTTGTTGAAGAGTCTGATTGTCTGATTTATTGAAAAAATAGCTCGAAGTTATTTTTAACTTTTTCCCCCATTGGTCTACATAATTCAGTCCCAGCCCATTGGTGGATGTAAGTCCGTCCATGCTGCCAATCATGAAGTCTGCTACGGAACTTCCACTTTGGTAACCTTTTTTCCCGCCTCCATTCCGGAATCCTTTTCTTTTGTTTCCAGAATTTGAAGATAGGATTCCTGTCAAATCTTCTTGTGAAAAATTCTGCTGATTTACATTGTTGGACATGCCTAATACTGATATACGTTGATTTTCATTAAAGAAATTCAGATTCCCATTTACCTTATAACGTTCATCAGTACCATATCCCGCAGTCATCTCTCCAAAAGTTCCTTGTCGGAATCCCGTTTTCGTGACGATATTTATAGTTTTAACTTCTTCGCCATCGTCAAATCCGGTGAACTCAGACTGGTCACTTTTCTTATCAAAAATTTCGATACTGGCAATAATGTCCGAAGGCAGGTTCTTGACAGCCAGACTGACATCCCCTTCAAAGAATTCCTTGCCATCCACTAAAATCTTTTCCACTTGCTCTCCCTGAGCCTGAACAGTACCGCCCTCGACAACAACACCGGGCATCTTTGCCAGCAAATCCTCAGCCGAGCTTCCCTGCATTACCTTGAACGCCTCCGCATTGTACATGAGACTGTCACCACGTTGTTCGGCTCGGGTAGCACGTCCCGTAACTGCAACTTCTCCCAGCAACTGTGAGTTTTCCTGCATATATACATTGATTTTGTTGGAAGTATTTGCTATTTTAACAGTTTCCATAAAAGCTTTATAGCCTACATAAGAAATATTCAGGACATAAGTACCTGATTTAAGCTTATTGAAATAGAATTGCCCGCTCAAATCGGTAGTTGTAAATAAGGCACTCCCATTTTCCGGAACCAATTTGACTGTTGCAGAAATTAAGACCTCATCCGAAGCCTTGTCTTTTACGACACCACTTAGGCTTTGAGCCGAAACGGACAGTGACAGGCATAGACATGCCACAAGCAAAAGTATTCTTACCATAAAAACAGCTTTGATTAAAAGAAGAAATTGATCATTCACCTCCAAAGGAAGCCAGAATCTTATTTTTTCAATAAAAGCGGCTACCGATGACTCTTTTATCGCAAAGAACATTGGGGGATTATATATACCGGCTATTCGCTTGAGCGTATATGATTAAAAATCCAATTGAGACGTTTGTCCGTATAGCTCTCTGTGCAAGTCTTAATATGTGACCAGCCATTTTCCACGTCAAGTATAGTTTCCCTATTCAGCTCCTTTAACCGTTCCATAAAAGAAGTGACTGGAGCAATGTCCATTAGGTTATCGCCAGTCCCCATCACCGTGTAGACCGGAGTATTGGCGAGCAGAGCAGCATCTACCGTGTCCGGATTTCCGGCTACCGGCATAACGGCGGCAAACAAGTAAGGATAGGCAGATGCCATTTTCCAAACCCCTGTTCCTCCCATAGAACCGCCCATTAGATAGATACGGTCTGGATCCACTTTTCCCTTGTTCATGTATTCATCAACAAGATTTTTTATAATCTCATTTGTCTGGACTCCCCACGTAAGGGAGTCCGGACATTGAGGTACAATCATAAAGGCATTAATACGGTTTCTGCAAAGGTAATCGGCAATCGTATAGATTGCATCTTCATTCATTTGTCTGACATTATCACTTCCACGCTTTAGTCCGCCATGCAAATAGATTACCAATATCGGTTTCTGTTGTGTGCCACCGGCTGTTATCACCGTTTCCCTGTAAGGAAGTGTGATGTTATTATATGACCATACATTGAAACTGAAGTCTGAATCTGTATATCTGCATGGTGTAGCTGATGCCCAAATGCTCATGTACAAAAGAATAGTTATGATTATCATGCGCTGCCGCTGTATTCGCAGTAAATCATTCTTTCGACTGACCACGCTTTCCTTTCTTCATGTCAGCGATTGACTGTTCTATCATCTGCTTGTAGACCGTTTGCTGTTCGGCTGTCAGCAGAAGGCAGATGTCCGCCGTCAGTTTTTCGAGGGCTTCCCTGCGCTTTTCACGGGGATATTTCTGCTTGTTGAAATCCGCATACAATTCACGGATTTTCGTTTTCTGCTCATCGCTCAGGGTCAGCTTTTCATCCATTTCCTTGATGCGCTGTTCAGTCCGCTGTTGCGCAGTGAGCTTGGTTTTACTTTCTTGTGCTGGTACCTGCAAGGTGGTAGCGATGGCAATGGCCATCATTAAAAACATTCTTTTCATACTAAATTTCTATTATGAGTTGATAAAAAGTAGATAATAATCTCTGTCTATTTGGATTGGGGAGTATCTGTTCTGACAACCCGGAACCCCACATTGGCATAGCCTTTGTTTCCGGATCGCACATCGTCCGATTTCTCGCTGCGGCAGTCGTCACGTTTGGCATCCCAACTGCCCCCTTTTACAAGATACTGTCCGTCGACGTCCGTTGAAGTGGTCCACTCCCAGCAGTTGCCCCAAAAGTCAATCCCTCCGCAGGCACCGGTAGATTGCTTGTAGGCATCTACGGCAGTCAGCCCCGACTCCACATGATTGGCATTCATGGCTACATCTTTAGGCATGTGTCCGGCACCCAAGATCCATTCTTCTTCACTGGGCAATCGATAGATATGCTTGCTATCCTGAGCCGTCAGCCATTGGCAGTAGGCTTGGGCATCCTGGAGGGAAATGTTCACTACCGGATAATTGTCCTGCCCTGATTTGTAAGTGAAACTGGGGTTAAAGGCAGCATACTCGGCATTGGTGACGGGAGCATACCCGATATAAGCCGTTGCATCAGAAGCCCCACGCAACACCATCCACGCATCCTTCGGATTATCGTCCCTTCGGGGGTCGATGAAACGGAGGAACTGTTGCTGGATTCGTGTTTCACGGTTCTCCACCATCTCATCAACGATACCCTGCATGTGTTCCACAATACTGTAAGTACGGGCTTCGCGTTCCAGTTCGCGCAGCTTGTTCTTCTTTCTGGCCACTACTTTGTCGTAGCGTACCCCCATCTGGTCGAGTAACGCCTGTCTGTTGGCTTCCGTCGGATTCTTCCGGTATAGGACAAAGAGCTTATGTGTCTTGGAATCCATTTTAGGCCGCCCTTTTTCCACCAGCGGTGCACCGGGCTTGTCAAACTCCAGTTCACTTTCCACCAAATCATCAGGACTGATGAACTCACCCAACTCTACTTTCTGATGTACTCCGAAATAGTGTGCCACCAGACCGTCCTTGTAAATGGAGAACCTGTATCCTCCATACAGATTGCAGGGGAGGGTGGAAATGTAGTAGTCCTTTCCGGGGATGAACCCGGACTTCTCACTGGAGATGTAGGTAATGATGGTGCTGGTATGCGCCATATCACCGACTACGGTTTTCCCAAAAGCATCCTGACGGGTGATTGCCGTACCAGCCAGCGGAAGACCGTCCACACTTTCCACTTCTATCTTCACCACACCTGCCATCGGAAGGTTAAATCGGATGCCACAACGCTGTTCGGCACTCCCTTCATACCCGTCTTCCTGGTCGGTCTGATGAATCGATACTGTTATTTTTGAGTCGCTGTCATCCTTCTGTGCGGACACAGCAGTGGCCGTCACAATGGCAACAGCCATTGCTAAAAATATTTTTTTCATCATGTAATGTGATTAGATAATTAGATGAGATCTGTTCTTACGACTCTGAAACCGACGTTGGCATAGCCTTGGCCTCCGGAACGAACGACGTCTGATTTTTCGCTGCGGCAATCATCGCGTTCCGAATCCCAGCTGCCGCCTTTGATGATATACTGCCCCTCAGCATCCGTTGAAATAGTCCATTCCCAGCAATTGCCCCAGAAGTCAATACCTCCGCAAGCACCGATTGTCTGGCTATAAGCATCTACCGCTGTCAGACCCGTCTCCACATGACCCGCATTCATCAAAACATCTTTGGGCATGTGTCCGGCACCTAAGATCCATTCTTCATCGGTCGGCAGACGGTAGCTGTGCGTCGGGTCATTCTGCGCCAGCCAATCGCAATAGGCTGTGGCTTCCTCTACGGTGACATTCACCACCGGATAATTATCCTGTCCGTCTTCATATGTAAAGTCTGACTTGAATGCTGCATATTCCGCATTGGTAACGGGAGCATAACCGATGTAGGCATTGGGAGCGGAAGCCCCTCTCAGCACCATCCACGCATCATTCGGATTTTCATCATTTCGGGGGTCGATAAGACGCAGGAACTGCTGTTCGAGCCGGATGTCACGGTTATCTACCATCTCGTCCACAATCTCCTGCATTTCTTCCACCACATCCAAGGTGAGGGCTTCTCTTTCCAATTCGCGGAGCTTCGCTTTTTTACGGGCTACCACTTTATCATAACGAACACCCATTTGATCCAGCAAAGCCTGCTTGTTTTCCTCTGTAGGGTTCTGCTGATATTGACGGAGAAGTGCCGTAGTCGTAGCATCCAGTTCCGGTCGTTCTTCTTCTACAAGCGGCGCATCCGGGTCGTCAAACTCCAATTCACTTTCAATCAGGTCAGCGGGTGTGATGAATGAGCCCATTGCCACCGTTTGATGCACACCGAAATAATGTGCCACGAGGCCTTCCCGATAGATAGACAGGCGATAACCTCCATAAAGGTCGCAAGGCAAGGTAAAAATGGAGTAGTCTTTTCCGGGAGTCAATCCGTTTTCATCCGGGGCATTGAACACCAGGATGGAGTTGGCGTTTTCCACTTCCCCGGTCAACGCTTCCCCTGAATCTCCCCATTGAATGCCTGTTGTTCCGGCCAAGGCATAGCCGTCTACACTTTCCAACTCTATTTTAGTGATTCCAGACAGCGAGAAATTCAGTTTCAAGCCACTGTAAATATTACTTACATCCTGCGAACTTGGTAGATTCAACGCAGTAACCCCATTTTCATCATATCCGTCGCTTCCAGCCACTTGTTCGGCAAGAACTGTCAAGGTTGGATTTCCGCTGCCGGATACTTCTCCCGGTTGGTCTGTAATCTCATCACTGTCACAAGAAGACATAGCTGTCATCATGAAGAACGACAAACAAAATATGCCAAAAGCTTTTAATTTCATAATTTTCATTGTTTATTTACGTTTATCTTTATTTTGAGAACGTTGAAACAGCCGGTTCATCATTCTTCTTTCCAATACATATACTTTCTCTATTTGCATGGGAGTCAGAAATTTGCTGTACTTCAAATAATACTTCTTACGTAGGTCAAGTATCTTCTGACTATGGGCAAACCTTTCGTTCATGGCTTGTTCAGCCTCTTTATCCGAAAGATGGGCTTTCTCTCTTTTCGGTCGGGGACCTAATGCCCAGATTTCTTTTTGGAACTGGCAGAAAGTTTCCACAAACTGCCGGGACGTTTTGTTATCCATCGCCATTTCATTAGCTATAAACTGAGCCTGTGTCTCGGCCAGTTGTTCACGGGTCATACGCTGCTGCTCGCTCTTTTGGGCATACGTATTTACATGGAACACAATCATGACCAAGGCAAGTACAACTACTTTAGTGATATTCTTCATTTCCTTTGTTATTATTCGTTCATAAACAGATCATACTGATAAGTCGCAAACAGGTAATCCTGATCGCTGCTGCTCAGATTGGCAAAAGCCTTTTCCACATCTTCAAAACTATTACTTGAATCATGGGGTAATAAGTTGAAGACAACCAATAATGCAATACTTGCCGCCACAAGTCCTCCCGTCACAGAATACCAAAGGCAAAAGTTGCGTTTGGGCTTGGAAGGAAGCATCTCCAATTTTACAGTTTCCCATACATTGTTTTCCATATCATCCAAGAAACCGTCCGGCGCGGTATAAGGCAGCCGTTTACCTACGCGGTCGAAATCAAAATCTTCTTTCATACATCTAATTGTTAGCATTCATGTATTTGACAATCTTATCTTTGGCAATATGATAGCTGGACTTTACACCATCAGTTGTTGAACCGATAATTCCGGCAATCTCATCATATCCCAAATCATTATAGTATCGTAAGTTAAAAGCCAGCTGTTGCTTGGTAGGCAAGGATAAAATGGCTTTTTGCAACTTTACAGCTTCCAAATCATTGTAATCGACAAATTCATCAGCCATCAGATTGCTTAGCTCACTCGAAGAATCATCCAATGACACCCGTTCCTCTTTTTTATACCGATCCAACAGGCGCAAAGCTTCGTTGGTGGCAATACGGTATACCCAGGAACGTAAAGTGCATTCGCCTTTAAAATCGGATAATGACCTGAATACCCTTATAAAAGTTTCTTGCGTTGCATCCTGTGCATCTTCATGGGTTACAACTAACCTTCGGATATGCCAGTAAACCGCTTCCCTATATTTTGTCATCAGATAGCGGAAACCTTTCTCCGGTTCCTTAGCCGTTAGCTCCACCAGTTCCTTGTCATCCTTTATGCTCATAAACAGTCGGGGATTCACTTGCCATATAGATGGAAGGTGTATTTAACTTAGTCATATCCGTAATCTGTGAGTTAATGACCATACAATGCCTGTGGTGATGGGGATGACGAGACTTGCGTACAGTCACACAGGATTGCAGCAAAAACAAGACTGTCACTCCCAGCATCAGTAGTTTCCAAATCTTTTTCATATCCTATTATCTTTTGGTATATATTTTCTTTTTCCCTCTAATTACGAGTTGTATTGGATTTTTCTTATCCATGGCAAAAGCATCCAGTTCAGCTTCTGCCGCAGCTCTACTGAGTTGCGTCATCTTGGCATATTGTTTAATCGTCAGATATTTGTTCGTTTTCAAGTAAGCCATAGCCATTGCCAATCTTTCCTTTCGATTGAATCGGTTACTGATATAATGGAGCATGTCCGGTTTAACCACAACGGTAACAACCCGATTAGAAGGATAGTAACAATAGTGACGCCAATGTTGGGCATTTACAGCTCCGCAAATCAACAACATCACCAAAATTAGCATTCCTACCTTTTCTTTTATAGTTGCATACATAGTTACTATTTTTTATTAGACAATTTTATCTTACATACCTTTTCATGAGCTCATTTAAATGGATGTTCTGTATAAAAGACCCGATAAAGGAATGAAAGTAAAATCAAACAAGTAATATTTTTGTTTTTTAATTTAATATTTTACTTGCTCAGAAATATAAGAAACACAATTTCTATTGATTAAATTCGGCTTTTTTCTGTATTACATTACTTGTAATATTCTATTATACCATTCAAGCAACAGCCCTTGAATCCCGCCGTATTTCAATTCTCTTTTTCCCATATAACGATTTTCCCATTTTTATTTATCCCGTCAGTAGCTCCACCTTGCCGGGTTCAGGGTGCGAAGCTACGGACGGGACCCCTAAAAATCTGCAAGGCCGCTTCGCGCCCTGCGGGTTTTGGCGAAAATTTTTCAATCCGTCCAGCCGGGCGGTTGAAAATTTTTCACCAAAAGCCTTGCATATTTTCTCCCCGTCCGTATCTGCCCCCTGAAACGAGCAAGGTGAAGCCACCGACAAGGCATAAAAAAAAAGTCAATGTTATGAAAAAGAGAATTGAAATACAGCAGGATTGGAAACGAGGCTTCGGCTCCGCTCCAACCGGCATTAAAAATTGGGTGAAGTGGTCGCTGGTCGGTTTCGTGGTCTATGTGGCGGTGCGTTTCGTGTGTGCCTTTTTGGGTGGTATTCTGCCCATGTCGGCAGTTTTGGCGGTGGTGGTTTTCCTCATCCGTGCCGTGTGGCGTATCCTTTGCGTGCTCGCTCTTTTCATCCTTATTCTTTGCGTGATACTCTGACAGAATATGAATCATTTTAAAATCAAATCATTATGACTAAAGTACATTTATTAGGAGCTAACAGAAGTTACGACAGAAGCGTTCAGACCGTTTCAGTCAACCAAGTGGTAGTATTGGAAGGCTACAGCTATGACAGCTATGTTGTGTATGAAGTAAGCCGCAACGGGTGGGGAATAACCTATCATCTTATCAATTTGCGGACATACGAGTTTCATACATCCGACCTTATCCGGCCGTTATCGGAAAAATTCGGAATAGGAATCTATTACGATGATGCGAACCCCAGGTTTTTAGATCCGTTGGAAACAGCCGCTTTACTCACCAAGGCAAAAGAGAAGAAAGCCGAAGAAGAAAAGAAAGCGAAGGAAACAAGAGAGGAATACGGACGTATCGCCAAAATCGGTGCGGAGCGTTTGCGCCCCCTTGTCCCGACGGATGCAAAGGCGGTCATTATCGGCACGCTACGGGTAAACGAGTGCGACAGCTATACGGACTATTATGACTACAGTATAGCAAGAACCGTCATTTTAGGCTTTTCCAAACATACACGCAACCTCTTTTCAGAAATGCGCAAGCATGCCGCCAATTTTGAGGGAACAGCCTATTTGGCGGAATATAACGCAGATTACGAACACCGTGAAAATTACAGCATGGGAGACGGTATGTATCTGGGCAGGAACAAGTACAGCGGTTGGACGGTTGAGAAAGAGCCTATCCACGACCTTGAAAAATTCATAGAACGGTATGCGCACACCGCAGGGGATGAAGCCAACCTTTGCATGAAAGCACCGCAGAGAAACAGCGATACGGCAGAACAATCCACAGCAACCGCAGACCTTTCAACCCTCAGTCTTGAAATCGTGGAATACAGCGAGAAGGCGATTGCCGTATTCGGTGACACCAGGCCGATAAAGGACATTCTGAAAGACTTGAACGGTCTGTTCCGTGCGAACCTCACCTATAAGGGCGAAAGGCGTGCAGGGTGGATATATTCCAAGAAGCAGGAAACGAAAGTAAGGGAAGCACTCGCCACGTGCATCCGTGTATGACAGCATGAACGGCAGGGCGGAACAATCCGCCCGCCTATCAACGAACCCATAAAAAAGTAACGGCATGAGAACGGAAACAAGAACATACACCCTCTATCGGATAACCGAGTTATCCGAGGAAGCCAAAGAGAAAGCACACAACGAATGGTTATGCAACCGATATTTTTACGGTTGGACACACGAGAACCGTCAGACCCTTGATACCTTTTGCGAACGCTTCGGCATTGTGTGCCGTAATTGGAGATATGACGCATGCAATTACAGCTATGACTACCGCAGCAGGCAGGAAGACTGCATAGACGGGCTAAACGGTTGGCGGTTGGCGGCCTATCTGATGAACAACCATTGGAACGACCTGTACACGCCAAAATATTTTTGGAAAGGGACGAAAGGACGAAAAAGCAGGATATTTGTAGATGCCTGTTGTCCCCTTACGGGCTATTATATAGATAACTGTATTCTTGATCCGATTTATCAGTTCTTGAAATCCCCCACCGAAAATATCACGTTTGACTGCCTTATGAACGAATGTCTCGACAGTTTTTTCCGTGCTTGTCGGGATGATATGGAAAGCACCCGGACTTTGGAATACTTCACGGAAGAAAGCAACGCCAACGGTTGGGAATACCTTTCAGACGGAAAACCATTCAATTAATTATCAACATTTAAAACTTATCATTATGAAAACGAACAAGAAAGTACAGACGAACAGCGTACAGAAATCAGAGAAAGAAAATGCAGTAAAGGTGACCGCTTTGGCAATCATCCCGAAACCGATTACACTACTCACACCGCAGGACGTGCCCACGGCTACCGAAGTGACAGAAACACCCGAAACGGCAACCGTTCCCACCGTTACGGAAGAAGCACCGCAGCAGGCCACGTTCAAGACACCGCTTGCAACGGCCACAGCCGAAACAGACCTTGACATCACCACCGTACACCCAAGTAGGGACAACCACCGCAAGACGTTCAATGACGCATCATTGCAGGAACTTGCGGAAAGCATTCGGGAAGTGGGAATCCTGCAGGCCATTGCAGTACGCCCACGCACGGAAGGCGGTTATGAAATCATATACGGTGAACGCCGTTACCGTGCCTCATTGCTTGCAGGAGCAAAGACCATAAAGGCAACCATATATAACAATGTGACGGACGATGAAGCGGAAGACATGTCGTTAAGCGAGAACTTGCAGCGTGAGCAGGTACGCCCCACCGAAGAAGCAAAAGCGTTCAAGCGGTTACTTGAAAAGGGCAGATATGACATGTATTCACTGACCGCCCGTTTCGGACGGAGCGAGAAATATATCTATACCCGATTGAAACTGAACGAACTCTATGCGCCTATCGGTGAACTGTTGGACAATGAAACAATCACCGTCAGCGTAGCCGAGGAGATAAGCACCTATGAGCCCGATATACAAAAGGACGTGTACGAGAAGCACCTCAAAGAGGGGAACGGTGAGGATTGGACGGGATATACATTGAACCTCTTCAAAAGGTACTTTGAAAAATACTATACCACCGACCTTGGGCAATACAAGTTCGACAAGACGGAATGCAATACATGCGTACACAACGCAGCCAATTACAACCTTTTTGCCGAGCATAACGGGTGCGGACACTGCACCAACCGCAAATGTCTGGAAGCCAAGAACGCAGCCCATGTGGCAAAAGAGACGGAGAAACTTTTGAAATCCGATCCGAAGCTGGTTGTCGCACGCCCCTACTACGGAAGCCGTAACGATATGGCACTACAGAAATTGGACAAGAAAGGGCATGAAATCAAGGAACTTGACTACAACGTATCGGCAAGGGAATTCCCCAAAGCACCCGAAGCACCGAAGAAAGAGCAGTTCACCCAAACGAAAGAGTACGAACAGGCGGTGCAGACATTTGAGCGCAGAAACGAGGAATATGCCCGAAAGGTGGAGGAACTTGACCGCATGAAGGAGGAAGGCAGGATAAAGACCTATGTAAAGGTAGGGCAGACAGAACCCGAACTCTGCTACGTGGAGATAAACAGGAAGGAAACCGCCCCCGTCACTATCGGGACATTGCAGGAAAGGGACAAGCGTTTCAAACAGCTTTCCATCGAAAAGACCGTTGCCGATACGAAAAAGATTGTCCGGGAGAACGACTATCCCGAAAGCCCGTTCACGCAGTACGAGGACGGTATGGTTTATTTTGCCATGCTTGCCCAACTTCAAAGGAGACATTTCCCGCTTTTCGGCATCAAGGACCAGCCTTTCGCATTGGACGAGAAACAGCGGATGAAAATCGTTGCCAAACTGACGGACGCACAAAAGACGGTAATCAAACGGGACTTCATCAGCCACTTCCTTTGTGAGAACGGCCACGGAGACAACAACGCATCCAAGCTGCTGAGGGACTTCGCAAACATGCACTTCCCCGACCAATACGGACTTGTCAAAGCCACCCACGAGGAAGAATATCAGAAACGGCATGAACGTTTGGAGGAAAGGATAAAGGAAATGAAGAAAGCGGAAAAGAAAGCTGCCAGGGAAGCCGAAAAACAGCAGACGACAGAAAAGACGGAAAAGAAGACCACCACCCCGAAAACAGAGAAGCCCGAAAGCGGAAAAGCCGCCTGACACCAAGCGGAGAGCATGTGCCGGAAACAACATCCGGCACATCTTTTTCACCGCCCCAAGAGAACAGAGGGCAGGGCTGGACGACCCCACCCACACCGCCACCGTAAAACCTTTTAAAACATCAGCGAATGAAATATATAAGAATGTTCCCGGACGTGGAGTATTCCACCGACAGGGATTTTTTCCTTGAAAATCAGATTGTCTGCATTGTAAGCAGGGAGGGCACGAAGTTTTGCAGCCTGATAGAGAACCGTCTGTTCATGCGTTCCCAAAGCCGCCATATCAGCAAGCGGATGCAGCTGCATATCATGTGTGAAATCCACAAGGAAATCTGCCGCCTTCGCTATGGCGGCGAGCCGGTGGAATGACCTGCCACACCCCACACCTGAATATTTCCTCTTAAAGAATCAGATAATTCTTATAGTATTTTTCCACTAATACGATAATAAAAGATTTATTGATAACCAGATGAATAGCTGTTTATCTTTTCAGTTATCCGTTCTGTAGTCTGTTTATCCAGTTAGCTATATAGTTATCTATCTATTCAGCTACATAGCTATTTAGCTATGTGGCTATGTACATATTCAAACGGCAGCCCACATATCCATATAATCATATATCCATTCGGCCGAATATTTGCCTCCCTATTCGGGTAACCATCTTAATATTTGCCTGAACAGCAATTCAAATACCAGACCATTTACTTATTCAAACGGATAACTGAATAACTGCCCGGCTATAAATAAACCTTAAAAGAGTATCCATAAAGTATTCCCTGGTTTCAAAGTCATTCATTAGCGGGTGTTGGCGGGAACCGCCATAATGTGCGGATAGAAAAAACTCTCTACCTTTGTTGCCGGGAGAACGCAGCCAGTTCTCGGCAGAGAACGTATGACAATCCTTCAGACCTTTAATCCGGCACAGCCGGATTTTAATATGCGCCAGCATATAGCAAGGTGTACTTTCAGCGGTTAAAAATATTTCCAACCGCTGAAAGTCCCGCCCCGAAAGGTCTTTCGGAGGCAAAGGTTCTCCCAAGTCGAACCTTTTAAAATTTTCATGTATGAAAGATGAAACAAGAATCCGTAACGCCGCAGGGCGCAAGGTGCTGGCAGACCCGCGTACGCACCGCTACTACCTTTGTCTCAATGACAGTGAAAACGAAAAGTTCCTCACGATGTTTGAACAATCCGATGTGAAGAACAAAGCCGAATTTATCTTCGCCCGTATCTTCGGTTGAGAGTTCAAGGTAGTGAAGATTGACAAGGAAGCGCAGGAATACTACGCCCAGCTCACTGCTTTCTATCAGCAGTTCCGACGGATAGGTAATAACTATAACCAATGTGTAAAGACCATCCATACCATTTACGGGGAAAAGAAATCGCTTGCGTTTCTCTACAAACTTGCCGAAGAGACCCGTAAACTGGAAGAAGTATGCAGGCAGATTATCGAACTTACAAAGCGATACGAAAAGGAGTACCTTACTAAAAAGAAATAATGTCATGGTGCCGAATATCACATCGGACAGTTCGTTTTACGGAGTGATTGCCTATGATAAAATAAAGGTGGACGACGGTACAGCAAAGGTGTTATGACATCCGAAGATAGCGGTGGACACTTCAGGAAATATGCCGATAGAAAACTGTGTGCAGTCGTTTGAGCCTTATATTGCACTCAACTCGCACGTCCGGAAGCTAGTTATTCATATCTCATAGAATCCTTTCCCGAAAGACATTTTTTCAGAAGAACAAATGACCGTATTGGTGCAGGAGTTCATGGAAAAGTTCGGTTATGGGAACCAGCCTTATGTCGTATGGTTGCACGAAGACATAGACCGGAGACATATGCACATCGTTTCAATACGTATCAACAATAAGGGTGAAAAGATAGACCATAATCGGGAGACTATCCGAGTCAGAATATCTGTCGGGAAATGGAAGTGAAGTATGACTTTCATCCTACACTCGGAGAACATGGTGAGAGGGAACTACCAACCCTGCAAAAAGTGGAGTATCTGAAAGGTGATGTGAAAGTGCAGGTATTGTGTATAATAATCTGCTTACTCTAAAATATAATATGTTCGAAAAAGCAAAGTCATTGCTATTTTTGCAATGGCTTTGTTTCTATAATTATTAATCTTTGTCTAAAGCGTCTTCAATTTGATAATTCAAGCGTTGTATTGCTAAAAAATTCCAAACGAAGTATACAATGGAGTAAGCTATCGTAAATATAAGTAAATGAGAATATTTTAAAGAAAAATTATCATATATAGGCAAGGAGTCATGTTTGTCTGCAGCTGAACATAGAAGTATATAAAAAATAGATATTAATACAAAACATTCGATAAAATGATTTCGTACAATATGTATTTCTTTTCTGATTCCATTTCTTATGCGGATGTTTTTTACCCCAGCAGCGCTTGAAGTAACAATAAGACTCATCCCAATAGAAAACATAATACCTGAAACTGTATAAAGAGTGGACACAGCTCCATTTCCCGGATTGAAATCAGGGAAAAAGAAAGATGTTATCATTGAAATGATAACACACACAACCATGCCAATCAATATTATCATAATTCACTATTTAATTCACGTAAAAACTCTTCCATTTCCTGAATTAAAGCAGGTTCAGAGATTCTCACATCATCAATCATTTCAATCTCAACATTTTTGGTTCGCAGAATGTTGCTACCAGTAATTTTTTTACCATTCTTTAACTTGAATGTTACGCCGTCAGCATCACTGATAGGTTTCATGTATGCTCCTAATAATTTTTCATAATCTTCCTCTTCCATTTTACGGGGTTTGGTGAACTTTACCAACAATTGAGCTGATAATATTTTATTATCAAGCATTTGTTGAAAATCAGGAATCTCTTCTACGATTTTCTTAAGAAGATCTTCTGCACATTTAAAAACCTTAATAGCATTTTCTATTTTTTCTTCTTTCTTTTTCCCTTTCAATTTTTTAGTGGGGTCAGCAAATACTATATTGCTAATTTGGCTCAACTGCGTACTGTCAGGTGCTTTTACTTTTGGGGTAAATTTATACAATTTATCTCCTCTAACCGCTTCTAGTAGCCAATTTAGATAAACTTGCAAAGATTTTATTCGTGACTTTGGCAAATTAGTAACAAGAAAATGTTTATTTAATGAGAAATAGTAGTGATCTTTGCAAATAAGTGATATTCTTTTTTCCTGCTCTTGTATATCATCTATCTGAATCGTAGGATTTTTAAAAAGTCCTTCTGGAATACTTGGAACCTCTTTTGCGGGTGATATGCGCCACATAACTCCAAATACATAACGTTCTGTAATTGCAAAATCAGAGAGCAAATCTTCTTCTGGCGATTCAGGGTTTAATTTCATACGACGAATATCCGCTATCTCACGAGCCTCTAATTTTTCTTTCAATTTTTCTTGTAAATCAGAGTATGCTTTTCCTATCTCTTCGTTTTCAATATCATAAGCTTGCAAAGTGAACTTTTTCTTATTATCAGCCATAATCTTTTGGTATTAAATTTAGTAATCAGCTTAATGTATATGGCAAAAGTAAGATATTTTTTGGAAAATAAATAGAAAAACTAAGTTTATTACGTTTAGATGCTACAAAGATTTATCGACTTTATTTAAGGTTTCTTCTTTATTTTTCTCTGATTGATCGTCTGCTAATTTAGCAATTCCTAACTGCAAGCTATTCTCTAAAGTTTCGTTTAGAGTTTCTGTAAGACTTTTCATATGTTTTTCTGTTTTTGATTGATATAATATGTATTAATTATCAATTGATTACATATTTTTATTGTGTTTCTTCTTAAGATTTTTCCTCAAAACAGAATTTTTCAGCCCATTGCGTGTACAATTTCTCTGTTGATTAATAATTGTACACATGAAACCATTCCATTTTTTACGTCAAATGATAGATACTTTGCATACAGAAGAGGATTGCAGAGAATATCTTGAAGATATGCGATGGCATGGTGAGCTTGTTTGTCTACATTGTGGATCTACATATCTAAGCACCACTATAAACTAACTCAAAAAAGAAAGTTCAAGGGTTTATACAAGTGTAAAGATTGTCGGAAACGTTTCACAGTTCGGAGGGGTACAATGTTTGAGGATTCTGAACTTTCGTTAAAGAAGTGGTTATATGCTATCTTTCTGTTCCTCTCGTACAAGAAAGGTATCAGTAGCAGCCAATTGGCATGTGATATACATGTTATCCAAAACCTGCATGGTTTATGCTGCACCGTATCTGTCATAACATAAAGGATGATGCAACTTTTGATGATATGACTTAAATGGACGAAACCTATATGAGTGGTAAAAGTAGAAGCCACGGGAATGGAACACAAGGCCGTAGTCTCAAGGAAAAAATACCTATATTCGCCATGGTTTCAAACACAAGTATAAGTTGAAAAACCGGAGAGTGCCCTTGTAAGGATGCAACTCGCTTTCTTGAAAACATCCCATCCTATTGGTTGCGGAATAAACAAACGTTTATGAAAACAAAATTATTCTATGTGGTACTATTGTGTATCAGTGTATTTCTTTCATGTGAAAAAAATAGTAGAGCCTGAGATACCTAAGAAACCATCAGTAGTAGAGAAGCCAAAAGAGCCGGATAACCTAAATCTACCAACAGACATAATCTCTGCTTCGGGAATTATTAAATCAAAAATAGGAGATATAGAATATGATAGTAAGAACAGATGATTGGAAATTTATTGCGAAAGTTCGTTGCAATAAATAGGAGTGGATATGCATCTACGGATGGTGTAAATTGGACAACGCCTAAAAAGTTGCAACTAATAGAACCTCATTTCAAAGTCTTAGATTCATCAATGGACTGTTTATTTTAGTAAGCTACTATGATGGGAAACTTTGTTTTACTACTGATGGTATAAATTGGACTTTCAAATATTTAATATAAAGTTAATGCTTTAGCAATCAGAATTATACAAAAATAAATAAGTTTTTTTGTTATATTCCAAATTTTGCCTACATTTGTATATGAGTTATTTGAAACTATGCAAAGCAGTGTAACCCGAAGCAGGACTTCCATATCCAAATCGTTACTTGCATCTTTTACATTCTCTATATTTATCTTATATTTAGAGAGTTACATCGAAATATATCGTTTCATATATTGGAACAAATTGTTCTGATACGCTGAAACAAAGTGTTCAAACGTATGTGAACACTTTGTTTCGTAGGCTTGGAACGATGTGTTACGCTTCTATACTCTTATGCTTCTTATACTCTTCAATTACATGTTTCCTGCTCTGCAATATCTGCCAGCGATATACCAGACACGTGGTGATGAAGTAGAAGCCCGTTTGTATCCATAGTGCCTGATACTCGAAAGAGACTTCATTGAGTGTGGCTCCCATACTGTTGATGCGTACGTAGCCGTTGATGCCGAAGGTAGAAGGGAAGATGTACGAGAAGTACTTCCAGAAAGCAGGCATGGCGGCTCCCGGCCACGAAATGCCGGAGAGGAACAGCAGCGGCACTGAGGTGAACACGAACAGCAGCATGCACGTTTCGCGGTTGCGGATGGCAATGGATGCTGTCATGGCAAAGAAAATACAAGCGGCCAGGTAGGGCAGGGTGAACAGAGTCAGGACACCGGGTATCGCTATTTGGTTGAGGCTGAAAAGCCATGGAACCACACACAGTATATATACCGATACCAGTGAATATACCATGAAGTAGCTCAGCCCTTTTCCCATCACAATGCGTAGTGTGCCGTTGTAGTGGCGGTTGATAGGCACCAGGTCGCGGAAGCGGTTCTGTTCGCGTGCCGTCCCGGCAGACAAGCCGATGCCGAGTAGCAGCGTTTGCTGGATAATCAATACCAATACTGCCGGAATCAGGAAAGCGGCAAATCCGTTGGTCGGATTATAGAGGGCGACATCCTCATACTCTATCGGGTAGGCGGTAATCTTGTCCTGGCGGTCGGTGGTATTGGCGCTTCGCTCCACTTTGATGTCTGCGTTCATGGCGAGCGACACGTTGGTGTTGGCGGTCAGCAAGGCTTTGTAATACAGCAGTCCGCTCATGTCGCAGAAGATACTGACCTGCGTCTGCTTACCGCGTACAATGTCGTCGTTGAAGCTGGAGGGGATGTAGATAATGCCGTATGCCCTGCGGTCTTTCAACATCAGTTTGGCTTCTTCCATATCGGCGCAGTAGCTCACGAGGCTCACTTCGGGACTGGAGTCCACTTTCCGCAGGTATTCGCGGCTCAACGAGGAGCGTGAGTCATCCACCACGACAGTGGGCACTTCGTGGATGGTTTCGTTGGTATAGATGAAAGCATATATCAACGGATAGACCAACGGAACGAGCACGAAGAAGATGAGCACGCCCTGGTCGCGGAAGGTTGTACCGAATTCCCGTTTCCATATATAGAACAAGTCATGAATGCCTTGTATCATTTTCTGTCTGAACGTCAGGTCTTTCATTAGGGCATGTATTTATAGTAAACCAACGCTCCTTTCAGCCTATGGGCTATAAGGAACGGGAGCATCATGAAAATAAGCAGCGCTACGTAGTTGACCCACGAGTAAATCATGGGGTATCCATTCAGTGCCTGGTCCACATAAATCAGGAAATAGTGGCGCAGGGGGAACAGATTTGCCAATGCCTGCAATACGGGGTGCATGCCCATGGCGGGGAATGACAATCCGCACATGGAGAAAGAGAGTACGCCCCATAGGGAAGCGAAACTGAGTCCCAGACGCAGGGTAGGCAGGGTTCCTATCATCAATATTCCCATGCCTTGCGATGCCAGCACCAGGCAAAGGGTGGCAAGCAGCATCGGCAGGATGCCGCTGTTGCAGGGAAAATGGAGGAAACCGTAGAGGTATACATTATATAATATTCCCATCAGGAAGAAGATGGCGGTATGCGGCAGCAGTTTGCCGGTAAGGGAAATCCAGATGGAGTTGTTGCCCATGCGCAGCCATTCGCGGGCCGTGCGGTCTTTTATCTCAACTCCGATGGAATAGACGGTCACCATGAAGATAAGCAGCATCAGTACACCCGGTGCAAAGGTGTTGCACAGATATACGGAGTAGTTCAGCCACGGGTTATTGAGTGGATGCGTATCTATGACGATGGGCTGGAGGAAGGCCATCGCTTGCTCCTCGGTAGCGCCTTTGGCATAGAGGGCGGTGCGGGCGGCGGCTCCCGATGCCAGTTCGCTCATCATCTTCATATCTTTGAAGAGCAGTGAGCCGGCAATGAGTAGTGTGTTGTTGGTGTAGAACGAGAGTTTGGGCTGCCGTTGCGCCTGCGCCTTGGCGGAGGTGCCTTCGGGTATATAGAAGAAGCCGTAAATCTCTCCGCGCTGCATGGCGGTGCGGGCTTCGTTGATATTGGGATAGCGAGCCACGACGGCTGTCTGCTCAAAAGCGTCCAAGTTACGTATCAGCTGGCGTGAAGTGGCACTCATGTCCTGGTCTACCACACCTACGGGCATGTCCGTAGGAAGCCCGGAGTCCATCAGCGTGGTGAAGAATATGTAGCAGAACAACGGTGCTATCACCATACAGAACAGATAGAGCGGGCGGGAAACAAGACGGCGGCATTCGCGTCTTGCTACATTCCACAAAGCCGTATGTTTCTTATCTCTTTCCATCATCCTCCCCAATAACTCATAACTCCTTTTATTTCTCCAATATCACACTCATTCCCGGACGCAGTCCTTCCACCTTCTCTTGCGGAGCGGCTTTTACTTCGAATGTTTTCAGGTCGAACTGGCCGGTAGTCTTGGTCGCTTTCCAAGCGGCATATGTGCCGAGGTCTTTCATGTAGTACACTTTCAGGCAGATATTCCTATCGAGGGCAGGGATGAACGCCTCGAATTCGGTATTCATACCCAACCCTTGCAGCAAGTCCTCGCGTACATTGAAGGTTACCCACATGTCATCCAGAATAGCGATGTTCATAATGGGAGCACCCGTGCCCACAAGCTCGCCTACTTTGGGGAATATCTCGGATACCTCACCGGCAGTCTGTGCAATCAGGTAAGTTTCCTTGATGTACGATTCAACTTCGGCCACAGCTCCTTTAGCACGTTCCACCAAGGCAGCGGCAGCGGCTTTGTCCTCGCGTTCCGCACCGTTCTTGGCCATATCATACTGGGCTTTGGCGGCTTTCTCTGTAGCCTGGGCTGCATTGCGTTGGGCGGTAACTTCGTCAAGCTTTTGTGCAGACATCACGCCTTGGTCGTGCAGGTTCTTCACACGCGTGTAGGATTTTTCGGCAATCTCCAGTCCGGCCAGTGCCTTTTGCCACATTTCATAGGCAGCTTGTATCTGTTCCCGACGGGCGCCTTTCAAAGCTTTTTCGTTCTGGGCCTGGGCTGCCGATTCGGCGGCGCGTGCTTGTTCCAGTTTGGCCTGCACGTCCGGAGCCTCCAAAATGGCAAGGGTGTCTCCGGCTTGTACGCTTTGTCCCTCTTTTACACGAAATTCCAGAATACGTCCCGGCACTTTGCTCGATACTCGATACTCCGTTACTTCTGCTTGTCCTTGCACAATCTCCGGCCCTTTACGCAACATGAAGAAACCTACAAGGGCAACGATGGCAATAACTCCCGTCAGTGTGAGGAATGCCAACAACATGTTGCTGTTTTGTGATTTTGTATCTAACATATTATTTACTATTTACAATCTATGATTGAAGAAACGATCAATTATCAATTGTCAATTCCCCCGTTGCCTTTCTCAGATAGATTTCCGTCAGTTTTACGTCAATCTGTGCGTCTATCTTTTCCGATTGAGCAGAAAGCCATGCGGTATGCGCTTCGAGTACATTGCTGGCGGGTATAACGCCTTCCTCAAAGCCGAGTGTGGCGTATCTCAGGTTCTCGTTGGCTTTTTCCAGGTTCTTTTCGGCCATGGTCAGTTTTTTGGCAGCTTCGTTCACTTGGAAAGCAGACTGGTTGACCTGCAGCTCTATCTTTTCTTTGGCGTCATCCAACTGGTATTGGGCGATGCGTGCTTCCGATTTGGCTGCTTTTACTTTATAGATGCCTTCGCCCCAGTGCCAGATGGGTACCGATACCATGACACCCACGTTCCACATTCCTTTGAACTTCTTCTCAAAACTATTGAAGACGGAAGGGTTGGTTGCCATATAGCTGCCCATTAGTGCTATGGAAGGAAGATATTCCGAACGGGTGACATTTACTTTTTGCTTGTAAATCCGTGTGGCAAGTTCCAGGCTGCGTACTTCGGGGCGAGTGGCATAAACGTTGTTGATGTCGATGGCACCGTTTTTCAGAGTTGTGGGGGCCAGGTCTTCCTTCTGTTCGTCTGCGAGCATGATAGGAGTGGAAAGGTCAAGACCACACAGTTGGCACAGCAGCATCCGGGCAAGGCTCAAGCCATCGGTTACTTTGGTCAGAGTCATTTCGGCTTCATTCACTTTTACTTTGATGGAGAGTCCGTCTGCTTTGGTGGCAACGCCTTGGGCAATCATTTTGTCGACGTCGCTGTCGAGTTTCTGCAGTAGTTTCAGATAACCTTCTGCCAGCTTCTTTTTATGGGCAAGGGATACTACCTGCCAATATGCCTGGTCTGTACTCAGGATTACTTCCTGCATACCGGTGTTGTGCTGCTGGCGGGCCAGCTCTTCGGCGTATTTGGTGATTTTATTGTAGGCACGTATCTTGCCGCCCATATATAGGGGTTGGGTCAAGGTCAGTGCGCCCGCATACATGTTGCGGGTGTCTGTACGAAAGGCGTCAACCAAGGATTGGCCTGCACCGTCGAGGGCACCTACCAGGCTTTGTCCTAAAGCCGGCAGTTTCCCCGCTATTTCAGGATGAAGCTGCGCTATGACTTGGGCGGCTTGTTGCAAGGGGCCGCTGAGGTTTGTACCCAATCCGGACAAGGCCCCTTTTTGGGCATCACTGAGGATAGACAACTCTTTTTGGCTGCGCATATATCCACCGGTGGCCGAAATGTTGGGAAGGTAATTGGTGAATGCCGCCTTTTTTTGATAATGTGCAGCGTTGATTTTTTCTTGGCTTATCAGCAGTTCTTTGTTGTTGGAAATTGCCAATGCACGGCAACTATCCAAGCTCAATGCTTCCTGGGCCTTCACGGGGAAGGACAGGTATGCCAAACAGATGAAACAGAAGAACTTTTTCATTGGGCTATACATTAATTAAGGTGATGAATCGGTTACTTATACAACAACAATAATTGCATAAACAACGATGCAAATGTATAGGCTTTCAATGATATTGCAAAATAATTTAGAAATTTTTTTAGGCATAAGAACAAAAGAACACATTTTGCAGCGTTACGAAATCAGTAGTATGCCGCATGTTTTATGCTCTTTTGTTCTTACTTGTCTGAAAAATGTATTAATTCAAGTTGAATGATTGTGAACCGATAAGGGTGCCGTCAGTAAAAATGTCTACGCGGTAGGTACCTGCATAGAGGTATTCTTCTACATCCCAATATACGGTGACGGTTTGCTCTTCTCCGTTGTATTCTATATACTTCTTGATGGAATATACCAGTTCCCGGTTCTCGTATGGGAAGGTGTTTGAGGGACTTTTGGTCAGCACGTCATTGTCCGGTTTGGTGATGCGGATGTAGAGGGTGCGTTCGCCGGTTTCTGCAGTGATGTTTTTCACGATGGAGAAGTTTATTTTGAACTTCACGATGTCTTTCACTTTCTTGGCAGTCTTGCCGCGTTTGTTGGTGGGCTGCACAGAGATGTTGGTGGCGTCCAGTTGTGCGGCAAGCGTCACTGTCTTGGTCAGGTTCTTCTTTTCTTCGGACAAGTTGCTGATTTGCCGGGAAGCGGCGTTGTACTTTTGGGTGACATCGGCTATGATTTCCTTCTGTTGGGCAGTCAGGCGATTCAGCGAGTCAATCTGGTTGATATAGCCTATCATGACTTTGCGGAGAGAGGTCAGTTCCTTCTTCAGACGGCGTATCTCGGTGGCATTGCTGCTCTTCACGGTGCGGAGTTCTTCCAATAAACGTTGGGTCTTCAGTTGTTCCTGCTCCAAAAGTACGGAGAGGGAGTCGTTGGAGACGGTCAACTTCAGTTCGTCATATTGTCTGGCGAAGTCTGTGTATTGATTTTCAAGGTCTTCTTTATCCAGATTGAATTCCATCACCAGTTCCTTGTTGGTTTGCTTTTCGGAAATCAGCAGAATGGTAACTCCTATTAATAATAAGATAAGGAGGCTGCCTGCCACGATGAGAAGTGTATTCTTCTTAACTGCCATTTTTGATAATAATTAATGGTTAAGTGATTAATGGTTGGTGACTGATTATTCGTCTTACGTTCACTAATCGTCCGCAAAATTAATCATTAATCATTAATCATCGTCCACTAATCGTTGGCTAAATGTGTATTTAACTAAAATTATTACGGAAATATTTCTCTAATTACGAAGTTCGCTGTACTTTTGTATCATCTTTAAAGAATACTTATAAACAAAAAACTTTAGAAATTATGTCAAAAGTAACCGTAGTAGGTGCAGGTAACGTAGGTGCTACATGCGCTAATGTGTTGGCCTTTAATGAAGTGGCTGACGAAGTGGTAATGCTGGACGTGAAAGAAGGCGTTTCAGAAGGTAAGGCAATGGATATGATGCAGACTGCTCAACTGCTGGGCTTCGACACCACTGTTGTAGGTTGTACCAACGATTATGAGAAGACTGCCAACTCCGACGTTGTAGTGATTACTTCCGGTATTCCCCGTAAGCCGGGTATGACTCGTGAAGAATTGATCGGTGTTAATGCAGGTATCGTTAAGTCGGTTGCACAGAACATCTTGAAATATTCTCCGAATGCTATCCTCGTGGTTATTTCTAATCCGATGGATACCATGACCTATCTGTCATTGAAGTCTTTGGGCTTGCCGAAGAACCGTATCATCGGTATGGGTGGTGCTTTGGACAGCTCTCGTTTCAAATATTTCTTGTCTCAGGCTTTGGGCTGCAACGCCAACGAAGTGGAAGGCATGGTTATCGGTGGTCATGGTGACACTACCATGATTCCGTTGGCTCGTCTGGCTACTTACAAGGGACAGCCGGTAAGCACACTGCTGAGCGAAGAAAAACTGAACGAAGTGGTAGCTTCTACCATGGTAGGCGGTGCTACACTGACTAAGTTGCTGGGTACTTCTGCATGGTATGCTCCGGGTGCGGCAGGTGCTTATGTAGTTGAGTCTATCATCCACAACCAGAAGAAGATGATTCCTTGCTCAGTATATCTGGAAGGAGAATACGGTGAATCAGACATCTGTATCGGTGTTCCCGTAATCCTTGGCAAGAACGGCATCGAGAAAATCGTAGAACTGGAACTGACTGCTGACGAAAAAGCTAAATTTGCTGCCAGCGCTGCTGCCGTTCACAAGACAAATGCTGCTTTGAAGGAAGTAGGAGCTCTCTAATTGAGGGTAACTTAAAGAGAAATAAGCAAGCCTCACGGACTTTTTCTGACAAGGAAAAGACGTGAGGCTTTTTTTTATCCCCCAAAAAAGAATCATTATGAAAAAACTACTATTAGGTATTGCTGCCGCTTGCCTGACAGGTTTTACTTTTGCGCAGGATGCTCCGCTCTGGATGCGTCATAGTGTCATCTCTCCCGATGGGACCACCATTGCTTTTACGTATAAGGGAGACATCTATACGGTGCCGGTTGCCGGTGGACGTGCCATGCAGATAACTACCAATCCTGCATATGATACGGCTCCGGTATGGAGCCCGGACAGTAAGCAGATTGCTTTTGCTTCGGACCGTATGGGAAGCCTGGACGTCTACATTGTGTCCAAAGACGGAGGCGAACCACGACGGCTGACTACCCACTCGGGAAGCGAAACACCGCTTGCTTTTACAGATGCCGGACATGTCTTGTTCTCTGCGGGCATCATGCCGTCTGCCGAGGCTGTTGTCTTTCCCTCTAACGGGCAGTTCAACCAGGTCTATCGAGTATCAGTGGAGGGAGGGCGTCCGACGATGATTTCGTCCATGCCTATGGAGTGCATCTCCATCAATAAGGAGGGAGCGATGTTGTATCAGGATAAGAAAGGTTACGAGGACTACTGGCGTAAACATCACGTATCGCCCATTGCCCGGGACATCTGGATGTATACTCCGGGAAAAGAACCGCAGTACCGCCAACTGACTACTTTCGGAGGAGAAGACCGTGAACCGGTTTGGGCTCCTGATGGAAAAACATTCTACTATCTGAGTGAGGAAAACGGCTCTTTCAATATCTACCGACGTACTCCCGGAGATGCGAAGGCCGTGCAGTTGACGCACTATACCAAAAATCCGGTACGTTATCTCAGTGCCGCTACGGACGGAAGGTTGTGCTATGGATTTGATGGTGAGATTTATACCCTGCTTCCCGGTGGAGAAGCGCAAAAGGTGAACATCTGCATTGTTTCCGACAGAAACGACAAGGATATTATCCGCCAGATTAAGAGTAGTGGCGCCACGGAAATGGCAGTGTCTCCGGATGGTAAGGAAGTGGCTTTCGTTTTGCGTGGCGATATCTACGTCACTTCAGTGGAATATAAGACTACGAAGCAGATAACGAATACTCCCTATCAGGAACGCACTGTAGACTTTGCCCCCGATGGCCGGACACTGGTTTATGCTTCCGAACGTGGCGGGCTTTGGCAACTTTACACTTCGACGATTGTGCGTAAGGATGAAAAGCTGTTTACCTATGCTACAGAGCTGAAGGAAGAACGCCTGACGAATTCGGATGTCGCTTCTTTCCAACCCCAATATAGCCCTAACGGCAAAGAGATTGCCTTTCTCGAAAACCGTAGCGCCATCCGTGTCATCAATCTGAAGACGAAGGCTGTACGTACCGTTATGGATGGCAAGTACCAATACTCTTATTCGGACGGTGACCAGTGGTTCCAATGGAGTCCGGACAGCAAATGGATTCTTTCGGACTATATCGGTGTAGGTGGATGGAACAACAAAGATGTTGTGCTGCTGAATGCCGATGGCAAGGGTGAAATGGTGAACCTGACCGAAAGCGGGTACAACGATGGCAATGCCAAGTGGGTATTGGACGGCAAAGCCATGATTTGGACCAGTGACCGTGCGGGGTATCGCAGCCACGGCAGTTGGGGAGCCGAAGACGATACTTATATCATGTTCTTTGATGCTGAAGCATACGACCGTTTCTTGATGAACAAGGAAGAAACCGCTTTGCTTGAGGAAGCGGAGAAGGCAGAGAAAGAAAAAGCCGGAAAGAAAGACGAAAAGGATGCCAAGAAGAAAAAAGAGGATGCCGACAAAGATAAGGAGAAAAAGGTAGAACCGTTGAAGTTCGATCTTGCAAACCGCTTTGACCGTATTGTACGCCTGACCGTCAATTCCTCGCATATGGCAGATGCCATGCTTTCTGCTAAAGGGGATAAACTCTATTATCTGTCTGTTTTTGAGGATGGGTACGATCTTTGGGAGCACAACCTGAAAGAGAATGTTACAAAAGTTCTTTTGAAGAAAGTAGGTGCAGGCGCTTTGCAGCCAGATAAGGAAGGGAAGAATATCTTCCTTTGTGCCCGCGACGGAATGAAGAAGATAGAGATTGAAGGCAGCAAGATTTCTCCAATTGAATTTGAGGCTTTCTTCGATTACCGTCCTTACGGTGAGCGTGAATATATCTTCGACCACATCTGGCAGCAGGTAAATGATAAGTTCTATGTGGCAGACTTGCAAGGTACGGACTGGAATGGATACAAAGAAACTTATAAGCGCTTCTTGCCTTATATCAACAATAACTACGATTTTGTGGAAATGCTGAGTGAGATGCTGGGTGAATTGAACGGTTCTCATACGGGAGCGCGTTATTATGCTTCGGGCGCAGCACTTCCTACGGCAGCTTTGGGAGTGTTCTATGATGAAGCTTATGCGGGCGATGGACTGAAGATTAAAGAAATTATAGCTCAAAGTCCATTGACGAAGAAAAAGACGGATGTCAAACCGGGGTGTATTATCGAAAAAGTGGATGGTGTTGCCATTAAGGCAGGTGCCGATTATTTCCCGTTACTCGAAGGTAAGGCAGGGCGCAAGGTGATTCTCTCTGTTTATGATCCTGCTACCGGCAAGCGGTTTGAAGAAACCTTGAAGCCCATATCTTACGGTGCCCAGAATGAGCTATTGTATAAGCGCTGGGTGGAAAACTGTCGCAAGAAGGTGGATGAATATTCCGGCGGGCGCATTGCTTATATTCACATCAAAGGTATGGATAGTCCGAGCTTCCGTAAGATTTACTCCGATTTGTTGAGCGAAAGCAGTCGTAAGAAAGAGGCTGTTGTGGT
>OBYW01000092.1_pt1 | contig 94962 bp, 67 predicted proteins | sample 1476841 | NCBI WGS metagenome assembly OBYW01 (sample SAMEA2580222, study PRJEB22360) | human gut metagenome | biome: human gut; feature: human-associated habitat; material: faeces | place: Denmark | collected 2008/2010
TCTGCAGGATCGCCAATGGCTGCTGGTACAGGTTCTGCAGGTTGAACAACCGGACCCAGAGCAGTTTCTCGGATGCGGCGTAATCGGTAATCAGGTACACGGCGAACGCGGATTGCGCGATCCGGTTGATGACTCGATTGTGGAAGGTGACGCGGTCGAACAGCAGGAACATGCCGAAGCCGACCATGATGACGGGCAGCTTCCATGACCCAGTGATGTAGATTCCCATGCTGTGCCCAAGCAGAGACAACGTTGCAGATGCGGCGGTGTATAACAGGAAGAATCCGAGTCCGATACCAACCATCAGCCAGATTTGTTTGGTCGTGAAAGGTTTCAATACCACTTATAGGCGGAGATAAGGATGAACACGTAGATGAAACCGAGAAAATTGTCTGGCAGTGACTGCAGTCCGGGAATGAAGCTCTGCAAGCCCCAGATAGCCAACACAATTATGGCCAGCGCGAGATGGTATTCGCGGCCGAGCGCCTTCAAACCTTTGGAAAAGAAGGGGGCATTAGGAAGATGGCGTAGGCGGTGGCGTACCACCAGATGTCTGTGCTCAGGGGTACGAGGCTTCTGACCATGAGTTTCGGTCCGAGGTCGGCTCGGTCGAACACGAGGTAGAACGTTACGAGGATGAGGCTCCAGAACAGGAGTTCGCGTTCCATGATCCACACGCGTTTCAGGTTGGATTTGATGGTCTGTTCCCTGTCGAGGAAGAACCATGCGGAGATGGAGAAGAAGATGACCACGCCGACCTTGCCGCCGCCGGCCATGGCAAGCTGGAAGAAGATCCGCTCCGGCCCCAAGGGGAGTTTCAGCACGTCATAGCCGTTATAGACGATGAAGTGATGGGCGAGAATCATGAACATCGCGATGATGCGCAACGTTTCAATGCTGGAATTCCTGCCCCCCCCATTTGAAATTCTGGAGTGTGCCGGTGCGCTGTGCTTAGCGCTTACGCGGTTGTCTTTCTCCGCGTCCTGTTTTTCTCTCATAATTCTCTGTATCGGGCATAACCCAGAAAACTGATGCAAGACGGATTGACATCGTTTGTTGCGGCTATACCATGCCATAGCTGTGCGCGAGTTTCTGCATACTAGAAATCCGTGTGATCATTCATCTGATCGCACGGATTTTTTAATGCCTGAATCGTAATGCGGTGCTGTTTCCGTATCTTACGAAGGCGTCACTATAGGGATTCTGCAGAGGATAGGACTTTCTCGACGATGAGATTGTCTAAAAGTCCTTCTGCATACCGTATGGACTGTTGTGTGTCCTTGTGATAGCGCACGATGACTCTGCCGTAGAATTTGCGGTATTCGGTCAGTTCCTCTCCCTCGTAGCCGACATAGTGGGGGTCGTCGTCTTCGCTCTTTTCCTTTGGGCATTCCAATGGGTCCCCGATACGCTTGAGACATGTAAGCCCCCAGAGGTCGTTGTTTTCTGGAAGACGTACCAGGCCGATCACGTTATTCCCCTTGTGCAGGTGCTCCGCATCTTTCCCGTTGTCGTTCCTTTTTCGGGACAGAAGCCAATCGGTGTTGAGCTCATCGGGGTCTCTCCTGAACACCTTGATGGGTTCGGTGCCATTGTAGTTGGTCATGAAACGGATTTTCGTCCTGCTGATCTCCTCGTCAGTGAGGTGGAGCAGGTCATTTAATTTAATATCTTCACTCATATCTACATGATAGCTCGCGAGGGCGGAATCTTGCATTTGTTTTAATGCCGCTTATTGCATACAAAGTCACACTAGTTGTTGGTCTTTTTTCGTCATGCGCGGAATATACGGTGAGGGGCCGCCGACATGACAAGGAAAATCAAGATTAGGGAGATGATTTCTCCTGAGCGTTGAAGTTCATCGGGATGTGAAAATGAGACTGGATGCCGGAGCATATGCGAGGCTGCTTCTGATGGAGACGAATAGGGAAGTGTGCACGAGCAGCTTCAGAAGTATTGACATAAGGAAGCGGTTTTCTTGGTCTTTTACGCCAAACCTGGAATTCGAAAAGGTGGTAACTCGGACGTGTCATTTTCTTTGCCCTAAAATTTATAGATTTTTGAATAGTTCGTCGATTTGAGAATTTATGACTGAGCTCGTGTAACTGTAAGCGGGGAAACAAGCATTCATAGCATCCGCATCTTCATATCGTGCTAGTTCCTCCGCTACTGATTCTTCGTAATAAGAAGCGTCAACCGTGTCTAAATTGGTTGGAAAAGCAGATTAACAGTGAAAGCGGGAACGACGACCCGGCCAGTAAAGCTATTCGCTACAAAGAATCACGTAATAGAGAATCCAAACAAATCCTTGTTGACAAATTGCCCCAACGTTTGGCGAAGGCGAAGAAAGCTGAGCGCGATGAGATTATTGCTCAACGTTCTGTGGATATAATGTGGCGTTTTTACAATTTTGTATATCGTGAGAATCCTTCATGTCTCAAAGATTAACAATCCTTACCGAGATTGATACGTACGTCCTTGCCCAAGCCGATGCCCTTTACGAACTCGGAACCCTGTGGAACTCTCCTTTGACTACCATCTCTCACTGTCGATTATATGGAGGAGACGAGAAACAAACCGAGAGTAGAAGAACAAGTCAATCATCTGCCGATTCGGCCCAATCTAATCGAAATCATGATTACACTTCGACAGAGTGAAATGAGATGAATCCTGTATGCACTCACCATATTTAGCGTTTTCGCCTTAGATTAACCACTAGCAGTATGGAGCGTCTTTTATTGGACAAAAAGTTCTACCTTTGGTAAAATATCCATTTGTTAAAAGCCACCAATGCCTCTCACTGAAGCACACTAGGGTGGCATTTTTTTACTCGAGGGGGCTCCATGGCAAATTCGCATGACGGCAACGCTCAAGTTCTTTCCTACCCGCAGCACCCACCAAAAGATTTTTCAGATCTGGCAGCCACTCTAATTAAGAACGGCCTGGGCGGAGTAGATGCCGAGACCCTTGAACGCCACCTCGAACAGGTTGGCTATTTTCGTCTAAAAGGATACTGGTATCCATTCCTTAGCCCATCTTCCTCATGCGACCACAAGCATGTCCTCCCGTTCAGAGAGGGGACACAGTTCCAGCAAATCTGGTGCAGATATATATTCGATCAGGAACTGAGAACTCTCGTGTTCGACGGCATAATCACCTTTGAAATATATCTCAAAAGCTTTCTCGCACACGAGCTTTCCTTGTTTGGCGGCGAATTTGGATATACCAAACCTGAAGGATTGCCTGAGCTCGGCTTTGATGACTATCTGGCATGCATTAACTCGTTAAGAGCATCGTTCACGAAATCCAATCTGCCATACCTTAAACATTTCAAAAAAACATATAAAGACCCATTGCCGCCGTATTGGATGATAGTAGGCTGCCTAAGCTACGGAACGTTAAAAGGGTGTTTTTATCAGGGATCCCCTGATTCTGTTAAAAGAAAGCTAGCAGCGAAGCTTCATATTTTTAACCCAAATACCAATCCCGCAGTACATGGAGACATCAAGATTCTCTCAAATTGGCTGGAAACGATTAGGCAAGTCCGCAACATGGTTGCGCATCATGATCGTTTCTGGAACGAGACCAGTACCCGTATCGTTCCGAAGCTGCCTAAACATCGGAGCGGTTTACACGCCAATGAATGGTGGGGCAACGATTGGGACGCTTTCAGAACGGACTCTACCGGCCCCGCCGCTTTCCTCACCATGGAAAACTACCTGCTGCAACAAATCGATGGCTCCGCATGGAAGAACAAATTCATCAGCCTCATGGACCGCTATCCGGAAATTCCTGCAACGGAAATGGGATTCCCCGAGGATTGGCGATCACTCGCATTGTGGTCATGACGACAGGCGCGCACCGTCCGTGGTTCCATGCCCCCTTGATCATGATTTGCAAGCGTCCTCCGGAGGTCAGTGACCGCGCGATTGCTTGACGCGATCGTAGTTGAACCAGTGGGTGCACTCGTCGATCAACGCGAGCACCTCCCACGGGTGCGCTCCTCCCACCGCTCGGGGTAGACGGACCCGGCCCTCATCCCGCCGAAGAAACCCTCCGCGGCCGCGTTGCCCGGCGAACAGCCCTTCGCGCCCGTCGATCCGGCCAGCCCGAACCGCTCCATGAGTTCCAGCCATCCCGGCCACCCATGGTGACGGCCGCGGTCGGAACGCACCAGAGGACGCGCGCCCTCGGACAACGTGGCGGCCGCCTTCTCCGGCATGGGGGCGGCGAGCCGCCCGGCGGGGACATGGCCGTCTGTGTGGGCGACTATCTTGCCGTCGTGGCAGCCGATCACCGGCGAGAGTGTCTTTCGTCAAATAAATCTGCGTGTCGTCACCAGTTAATCTGAACACCATCGGCGTTCAAAATGGACACCGTCACCGGCGTTCCGGCTGGTTCCCCTCTTTTCGTTTATCTCATCAGGGAGTGGCTGTCGCGGTACGACTCGCCACGGAACCTGACGATCCTTCCGTGATGCACGATGCGGTCGATGACCGCGGCGGCCATGTCGCCGTCGCCGAACACCTCGCCCACCGTCCGAACTCCAGGTTCGTGGCGGACACCACGCTCCGCTTCCCGTAGGAATCCGCGACGACCTGGAACAGGAGCCTGGCCCCGTCGATGCCGATCGGCAGGTAGACCAGCTCGTCGATGACCAGCAGCCTGGCGCGGCCTATCGCGCGCAGTTCCGCGTCGAGCCGGTTCTCGTCCCTCGCCCGCCGCAAACGCATCACCGGCGACGACGCGGTGAAGAACCTCACCGGCATGCCCCTCTCGCACGCCAGCATCGCCCGTGGCGATCGCCATGTGCGTCTTGCCGCATCCAACGTCGCCGTAGAGCACGAGTGGATTGGCTACAATGTATTAGACAGTCCGATAAGGGACGAATGACATGGGATTGGAGGCCGACGATGCCCGACCCGAAGCATCCACGCCACTACGACGAGGCGTTCAAACGGCAGATCGTGCAGTTGTACGAGAGCGGCAAGCCATCCCGGTAGATCAGGGCCGGGCACGGCATCGCGCGATCGACCCCGCAGCGCTGGGCCCAAGGCATCCGCGACAGCGGCTCCACCTGGGCCATGGACAACCGCACGCCCGAGCAGAACGAGCCGGTCGGGCCGGGGAGGCGCGACCGACAGTTGGAGATGGAGGTGGACGTTTCAGGACAAACGGCGCCGGTATTCGCACGAAGGCAGGCGTGATACGGACCAACGCCGCCCGCTACCCGATATCAGCGCTATGCAGGATACCGGACGTTCCCCGCTCCACTTACTACCGGATGATCGAGCATCCCGAGACGGAGCATGTGGATTCGATCGCCGGCGACGTGCGCGCGATCTGGCGCGATAGCCGCGAATGCTACGGCGCCAGGAAGATCAAGGCCGTCTTGGAAAGGAAGGGCGTCACCGCGTCCAGGAGGCGCATCGGCAACATCATGCGCGAACAGGGCATGACGGGCGCGTACGCACGCAGACGGTCCGAACCGCACGGGACGCGAGCCTGCATAGCGGACGGGGCCCGACGAGGCCAGACCCGCGAACCTGCCGGATCCGCGGATCCGACGGCTACGCCCCGCACACGCATCCGGCGGGCGACCTTACCTATGTCCGCGTCGGGCGGAGGCCGGGCGTACGTGTGCCTGCTGGTCGACCTGGCGGACAGGGGCATCGCCGGCCATTCCGCCGGGCGGGCCCGGGACGCGGGCCTGGTGCCGGGCGCGTTCGCCACCCTCGACTTCCCGCCGGCGGACGTCCAGGTGTTCCGCACCGACCGGGGCGGCGGGTTCGACAACACGAGGATCGACGAGCTGCTCGACGTGTTCGACATCAAAAGATCGTTGTCACGCAAGGGCAACCCCTACGACAACGCCGTAGTCGAATCGACGAACAGGCTGCTGAAGAAGGAGCTCGTGTACCGGAACCACTACACCACGATCGAGCAGCTGAGGCATGACCCCGACGACTGCGTGTGGTGGTCCGACAACCAGCGGCTCCACTCCACCCTCGGATACCGGAGTCCGAAGGAATTCGCCGAATAGGGACTCGTCCTCTAAGAAACCGTCTAACACACCGTTGCCAATCCAGTGCAGTTCCGTTCCCTGACCGAATCGATAGACACGAGCACACCGGGCGGTACGCTCATGTTCAACATCTTCGGGTCTCTGGCGCAGTTCGAAAGCGACTTGATCCGCGAACGCACCCGCGCCGGACTCGAAGCCGCCAGAGCAAGAGGACGGAAGGGCGGACGGCCCGCCAAGCTCGACGAGAAACAGGTCAGGGAGGTGCGGAGGCTGTACTGGTCCAGGATGGTGACGGTGGATCAGATCGCCGCGATGATGCACGTGGGACGGTCCACCGTCTACAGGTGTCTGAATCTTGGCCGACAAATCCGATGATGGCGATTGGCAAAGGGCTTCCGCGGTATGAGCATACGACACGCCGGTTCATAGAAAATAAACGTCGCCACGCTATCCTTAAAGGTGCACTTTTTTCAAGAAAGGAGATACAGCATGACGACCCTAGTCGAAACTATTGCCGAAAACCCCAGCATGGTCTGGCCAATCATCCTCATCATCTTGGCGATGCGAAGTTAACCAGATACTAGCTAGATAGTTCTCTTATTTAGTTTTTCCTAGTCTCCAGAGCTTTGGAATATTCAATATTTCAAAGCTCTTTTCATATTGAATATTACCACACTTGGAGCATCAAAAGACAAAACTTAGTCAAGAATTTGAAAAAAGGCAATTTCTGGCGTGTCGTGCACTTATGCAGCACCTTGAATTCTGTGTTTTAGATTCTGGCGTCCGCCGTGGAACATTAACCCTTCTTTGGAATCTCGCCAATATCCTATGATCAAACGTGTGGATTTGTTGCCCATGTACTCCGGTATCAATTTGGCTGCGCTCCTGCCGGTCATCGCCGATCACCTAGTAAAGATGCGCGTGTGACTGTCGACCGGTCTCGCAATACGATTTCTCTGTAGGTTACGCCGTAATTGGCAGACTTGATTTCACGTTGGCGCATATGGCCGAATGAAGGCATCCGACGGCGTATTAGGAACCCGGAGCCTAGGGCTTGGCGCGTCCGGCATCGTAGGCCTGTATGTCTCCTCTCTCTGGTTCCATCTGGCAATTTTCATAAAAGTGCAGAAATGCAGTAAAACACACTTTCAAAAAGTGCAGAAATGCGGTCAAATCTGGTTTTGAAAAACGTGGAAATGCGAAAGCCGGAAGTGAGGTGTGGTCCGCCATGCTCAGACGGAAGATGTACGACGTCCTGCTTGATTGGAAATCACGGTCCTAGGGCAGGACGGCCATGCTGGTCGAGGGCGCGCGGCGCGTTGGCAAGTCGACCGTCGTGGAGGAGTTCGCCAGGCGCGAGTACCGCAGCTACATACTCGTCGATTTCGCCGAGGCGTCTCGCGACGCCGCGAACTGTTCGACGACGTGTCCGACCTCGACTACCTGTTCCTCCAGCTCCAGCTGAGGTATTCGGCCAGGCTGTTCGACAGGGAGTCGCTGATCATATTCGACGAGGTCCAGATGTGTCCGAGGGCGAGGCAGGCCATCAAATAGCTCGTCAAGGACGGCCGCTACGACTACATCGAGACCGGTTCGCTCGTCTCGATACGCAGGAACACCAGGGACATCCTCATCCCCAGTGAGGAGGAACGCGCGTGAATGCGTCCGATGGATTTCGAGGAGTTCCTGTGGGCGCGCGGCGACGACGCCACGGTTCCCCTGTTGCGACGTGCCTTCGCCTCGCGCAGGCCGTTGGGGGAGAGACTCAGCCGCAAGCTCATGCGCGATTTCCGTTTGTACATGCTTGTGGGCGGCATGCCCCAGACCGTGGACGCGCTGCTGCGGACGAACGACCTGCTTGCGGTCGACGACGTGAAACGCGTGATCGTCGACCTGTACGAGGAGGACATGCACAAAATCAGCCTGTCGGGCGTGCTGTCCATGCTGTTCGACGCGGTCCCCGCCCAACTCGCCGGAAAATCCTCACGCTACCATGTGTCGAGCGTGCTCGCGGGACGCCGGTCGGAGGATATCCTCGAACAGATCGTGCAGCTCGAGGATTCCAGGACCGTGCTCATTGCCCGCCACACCGACGACCCGAACGCGGGGCTCTCCTCGAGCGTCGACCTAGGAAAGTTCAAACTGTATCTGGCGGATACCGGCCTGTTCGTGGCCCTCGCCTTCAAGGACGCGGACTTCACCGACAACATCGTGTACGGGAAGCTCCTGTCGGACAAGCTGCCCGTGAACCTCGGCATGGTCTACGAGAACGTCGTCGCCCAGGAGCTTACCGCCCACGGAAGGCGCCTGTTCTACCACACCTGGCCTAAGCCGGGGACGACCCGCAACTACGAGATCGACTTCATCGTCCCCGACGGCAAGAAGGTCAGTCCCGTCGAGGTCAAGTCGTCGAATTACAGGACACACGCCTCGTTGGACGCATTCTGCGGAAAGTGCTCCTCACGCGTCGGCAGGCGGCACCTCGTCTTGCACCAAGGACCTGGACGGGGACGGCGCCGTCGACTGCATCCCGACCTACATGTCCGTGTTCCTGTAGGGAGAGGCATGGTGACGGTGGGCCAGATCGCCGCGATGATGCACGTGGGACGGTCCACCATCTACCGATGTCTAAACGCGGATTCAATGAAGATGGACTAAATCATTTTGATGCTGAGTCGTCCCTCGATAAGCAGTTTATGCATGAGATTCTTGCCATGGTCCTTGTTATCCAGAGTGGAACCATAGGTTGAAAGCAGCTTGGTGACTTTACGGTTCATATCAGTCCTGGCTTCTGCATCCGAAATTCTTTCTCCATCGTCTTTCTGCCAAGGTCGATAGAAGAATATCAGCCTGGTCTGGCTCTCATACAGGTCAACACCGTCAAAGATTGCTTGGAAATACGCATAGTCAGCCTGAGCGAGTGAGTGACCGTAGAATTTGATTATGGCGGTGGGATTGCCTCCCAAACCATACGGTGATTGGGTCTGTATGAGTTTTGCGATATCGGGATTATCCAAGGAAAGAAGACGATAGGTTATTGCGAGGTATTGTTCGGCGTCCGAAATACAACGTAGGTCAGCAAATTGAATCTTTGAAAACGCATGGCGTCACATTTGATTTATACACGGAAGTAGATGCGCAAGAGTTCCTAACGAGCCGCACGTATTTTTTCAAACTTAAAGCCTTCGAGAACAATTTCGAGCGAGATAACGGGCAGTACCATGGGCTGGATTTCGCATATCTCGTGGATTTATCCACCATCGACTGCCATCTGCGAACGTTGCTAAGCTACCTCTGCCTTAACCTTGAACACGCGTTGAAAGTGCGTTTCAATCAGATCATTATGGAAAATGCCAATGAAGATGAATCTGACTCTGGGCGTGAACAAGCATAATGTTGCCTGGCATGTATGCGATTAAATAAAGGTGCCCAGCGGGGGCGGGCACTACATCGTCGGTCCGTGCCGCACAAGGCCGACCGGCCCATGCGAGTGCTCGGTTACCGCACGCCTGCCGAGCCATTCGCCGACGAGCCGTCAGACCTACAAGCCTGACGAAGGCGTTGCGCTTACAAATGAACAACGGGTGGCATCCATACAGCATGATGAACGAGTAAGGTTGACGGGGAGGGGGAACCACATGAACCAGGCATGCGTACACAACGACACCATCGACGCGGGCAACCATCATGGCTGGCCGCAATACCGGCCGTTCCTGCAATTTCTGACAACGCAGGAACGCAACGTCATTTGGCTGCTGCTGGCCATCGCTTTTCTTCCGGTGGACGGCACCACGCTCGGTCTGTACGCGCCGTTCTGGTCGCCGATCAGTCCGGCGCTGTTCGCCGTGTACTGTCTATGCAATTGGCGTCAACTGCGCATCGTGGTTAACCGATACCTGCCAATGTTCCTCCTGCCGGTGGCCTGCATAATCCTGTCCATTCCGGGATGGCTGAAATTCGGCATCCATCTCAACGCCGCGTTCATGAGCATCACCGGATTATTGGGCGTGCTCGCCACTTTGGGTGCGCTCGCCATCGCTTTCGACGTCAAACATGTTCCCTGGCGTATACCCCTACGTACCCTTATCGCATCCTATTGGCTCTCTTTCGGCGTGGGGGTTGCGCAATGGCTTTCCATCCACCTGCATGCCAAACCACTGATCAACTATTTCTCGCATCTCATGTACCGCCAGTACATCACCGATAGTTCGGCGTGGGGCGGTGGTCGCCCGCAGTTCCTGTTCGCGGAGCCCAGCTATATCGGCATGCATCTGTTCGGCGTATTGCTGCCGCTTATGTGGCTTATGCGTGGGCGCGACCGTATCTATGTCAAGCGGTTGCGCAACCTCATCGTTGTGTATGCGATTGGCTCTGTGCTGATGCAGGCCGGCACCCGGATCGTTCTTGATTCGGTGGTGGCGTTGCTGGTTGCCATTATTGTGCATAATTCGTGGTGCGACAAGAAACAGCGTGTGCGTGGTATTGCGCAGCTGCTGGGTGCGGTTATGCTTGGTCTGCTGGGCGTGCTTGCCGATTCCCGACTATCTTCGATTGCGGAAAACGGTGCCGAAGGAGACGGATCGTTCTTCGCACGAATCTACCAGAGTCTTGACCCGATATGCGGGCTGCTCGCCCATCCGTGGACGGTGCTTACCGGATATGGCTCCGGCAACATCATCAACGCGGTATGGGCCGGCGCGAAGCATGCGGGACGATTGTTGAATGGCCTGGGCATGAATGGAAGTGCTGCGGTGGGATTCGCGGCTGGCATGAATGCGGACACCGTATGGACGATGTGTGCGTATACCAGCGTCGTCGCCGAATACGGATTGATCGGCCTGATTCTGCTGGTCATCGCTTCCATAGTTTCCATGACGCGCGTCTTCGATACGGCAGCTGCTGGGCATGGTGTTTGGAACAAGACTGTTATCTGCTGGCTTGTCCTGATCGTGTACCTGTATATCCAGTGCGAGAACTACGCGTTCGCCGCGCTGCCATTGTTTATCTTCGCGGCAAGCAAGCTGCGCAAGTAACCATATTTGACGGGGTGCGGATGTCTTCTTCTAGATAACGTACAGTTAGAGAAGCCGCTATCGCAAGTATTCTTTAACCTGTCCACAAGGCGGCTGGCATTAGCAATCATTTGGGTAGGTAATGTTCGACTGTTCAGTTTTTGAGCCTTGCCGCTCTGGAGCTGCCATAAGCGAAATGAGACGTGTTTCGTTGCTGAGGGTGCAGTGGTCACGGCCTGTTCGGACCGCAGCTCCTCGATACTTATATGCAAGACGGCAGTCGATGGCCGTCTATGTTGGGTGAAGTGATCTGAAGTGATTACAAGCTGCGGATTTGCGAGCCGAACGGCCATAGCGCTAATTTGGCCATCTTGAACGATTGAATGCCGAACGGAATACCAATGATGGTGACGCAGTTCAGCAGGCCGGCAAGTATGTAGCCAATCGCCATCCATATGCCAGCCAACACAAACCATACGATATTGGCCAGCACCGATCCCACACCGCCGCCATACACCACGGTTTTGCCGAACGGGGTCAGCGTGAGTCCCGCCATCTTGAACGCCTGAATGCCCAGCGGAATGCCCACAATGGTGACGCACAGCACCAGGCCGATAATCGCCCAACTGGTGGCAAGCAGCAGCCCACCCAAAATCAGCCACAGAATATTGCCAAGAAGTCGCATACGCACATGATACTGACGTGCCGTGCCGCTACCGACAAGTGGCAACGGATAACAACAAAAGATACAAAAAGCAGCAAAGCCATGTGGGAAGGATGCATTTTGCCTCGCCATAAGCAAAAATGGCGAGGTAGATTTATCGAACCTTAATCGAACCAAGTTTTAATACGGTTGCATTGCTCGGCGATGCCTCCGAATGTATTGGTCACAACTTTTACTTTGCTTTCCGAGGTGTTGCTGGCAGCAACGTATTGAATGGATTTTTGCAGGCATTTAATTGATGCGGCTGCAAAAAGCAATCGGTATTTTCTGGCTGAATTCTTTGAGTGCGGAGCGGCAGAAAACAAAATCTTTGATAAATGCCATGTAAAACTGCCCGACATCTGTTTGATCGAAAGCCCGCTACAAATCTGCCATACATAACGCAGATAGACCGGTTGGAATGGGGATATTACGCGAAGCGATCTTGTGCGATTGCACGCTGCGGCCTACAGCAGAGGGGTGGCGCGTGGCTTGGCGGTTGATCCGCGTACTTGCAGCTGAACGGGGAATGTCTCGAATGGTTCCTCGATGGGTTGTCCTTCGATTAGCGCCAGAGCCTTTTGTGCCGCATCGACGGCCATGTCGTATGGGCGCTGTCGAACGGTGGTTAGCTCAGCCTCCTTAGCGAAGGTGCTGTCGTCAAATCCGGTTACGGAAATATCTCCAGGTATGGAAAGGCCACTGCGTTGAAGGCGGAAGAACAATGGAATTGCCTGTGAGTCCTGATGGAAACACAATGCGGTGGGTGGGTTGTCTTGCGCCATGATTTCGGAAATTGCCGCATCCAGAATGCTGTCGCCTTTTTGCACTGCCAGTGTGCGGGCGGTCAATCCGTCAATCATATCGCAGGCTTCTTGGAATCCGGAAATGCGGTTAAATGAGCTGAATCCCAATGTGGAGGAAAAGCTTTCATATAAATACAGCAGGTTACGATGTCCCAGCTTGGCGAGATGTCGAACGATGAGTTTGATGCCTTCTTTGTCGTTGATACCGACAGTTGCGTCGAATCCTTCGCTGGTGGTATTGATGCCGATAATCGGAATTTTTGCGGTTCCGAGACGTTTGACTTCGTCGGGGCTGATGCCAAATGAGGAAACGAATACGGCATCAGCGTTGCTGCGTACGGGAAGTTCTTCGAAGAATGCGTCGCGCGCTTCTGGCCCCTCGATGGGGTAGATGACCAGATCGTACCCGGCGTCACGCAAAACATCGTTAAGTCCGGCAATGATTTCGGCGGTGAACCATTCGATGATGCCGCTGCCGACCAATAATGCTATGCGATATGTTCTACCGGATTTAAGAATTCCTGCCGACCTGGAAATGCTGAAATTCAACGAATCGGCTGCGGCCTGCACTTTCAACCGTGTTGCCTCTGACACCTGTTCAGGGTGTGCGAAAGTGCGTGAGACTGTAGCGTTCGATACGCCTGCCTTCAGTGCCACATCGCCGATGCTCGCTTTCATGGTGCCTCCGAAAGTTTTTCACTGTTTGTTTCAGCCTACCATCATTGCCGTCCTCATGTCGACAAAGTTGAAAGATGAATGAAAAGGGTTACGGTACGACACGCCGTATGAAAAACAATATGTGCACGCTCACAGCGGTGAGATGAAACGGGTTTCAAATGAAACCGGTTACATTTCAAAAAACCTTGAATTGCCAATATGAAACCCTTGTCGTATGCTATTGCTTGTCCGCAAGGGGCGGATGAAGGCTTACGAGGACGTAAGGAGAGATATGAAAATCAACAAAGGTATCGCAGTGACAGTAGCGGCCCTGAGCATCGTCGGCTTGGCTGCGTGTGGGAACAGCAATGCCACCTCCGGCACAACCGATACGAAAGCCGACAAAGGGCTTGATGTTATCGGCAACACCATCACCTACGACCCCAATCATCTCGTTAACGACGGCAAGCCAATCCAGCTCGAGTACTGGAGCTGGGGCAGCAAGGGCACGGATCCTGTCTACAAGATGATTGAGTCCTACACGAAGACGTATCCGAACGTCACCATCAAAACGGTGAACGTCTCATGGGATGATTATTGGACCAAGCTGCCGTTGGCTCTGAAAGGCAAAAACGGTCCGGCTGTTTTCAACATCCACAACTCTCACGATGCGTTGATTCGTCCATACGCAGCGGATTACGATATCGACACCAAGTCTCTGGAATCCGACTACTCCACCGCATCCGTACATGAAGATGAGAACGGTAAAGTCAAGTACATCGACTCCGTGATCAACACCGGCAACATCTACTACAACAAGACATTGTGGAGCGAAGCGGGCCTTACCGACGCCGACATTCCGACCACATGGGACGAATTCATCCAGGTCGCCCAAAAGCTCACCAAGACCGACGGCAGCAAGATGACGCAGGCCGGCTTCAACTTCAACGGCGATGCCTACAGCGCCATCTATCAAGGTCTGAACTATCAGAAGGGTGAACTGCTCTTCAGCGAAGATGGCAAGAAAGCCAACTACAACAACGATGTGACCAAAGAAAACATGCAGTTCCTCAAGGATTTGTATGACAAGTACAAGGTCGGATCTGTTGACTTCGGTAACGATTACACCCAAAGTTTCGGTAACGGCCAGTCTGCGATGATCTACGCTTGGGGCCACATGGAAGGCACGCTGAAAGAAAAGTATCCAGATATTGACTACGGTGTGTTCGCCACCCCAACTTTCTCCGAAGGCACTCCGTTTGCATACGACCGTTACAACGGCGAATCTACTCCGGGCGTCAACAAAAACCAAAGCAAGGAACAGCAGGCTGTTGCTCAAGACTTCATCAAGTACCTGCTTGCCAACGATGATTACATTCGTGAAGCGGTATCCGAATTGAACTCCTTCCCAGCCAAGACCTCGCTGCAGAACGACAAGGACATTCTCTCCAAGCCGGTCATGACCGCCATCCAGCCACGCGTAGACCGACTGATCTGGCCGGGGCCGGCACCATCCACCGTTGAATCCAGCGGCACCACTGCTTTCCAGAACGTCTTCCAGAACGGTATGTCCATCGATAAAGCTCTCAAGAAGGCCCAGGATCAGATGGATACCGACATGAAGAGCTCTGACTTCACGTCAATGGAAAGCAAGTACGCTTACTTCGACGAACATAAGTAATACCGATATATCCTTTCCGATCCCTTTTCCAATCCGGGCAGTCGCGGTACGATTCTTCTTCCGCGCCGCGACTGCCTTTTATCTACGAGATACGTTCAATCTTCTTATTCGCTTCGATCCGGCATTCTGTATTGCGTAACAAAACGGTCGAATCGACTCACAGAGAGGCGAGATTCAATGAAAAACAAAAATGGTGAATCTCTGGTATCGAGAATTTTCACCCTACGCAACATGGCCGTTGCCTTCTTGGTGGTCTATTTCGCCATTTTCCTGGCCTACCCAATTTTTAAAGCCTTCGCGGGCAGTCTGCATAACTGGAATCCTCTGATCGGCACTTATGATTGGACTGGGCTCGACAACTTCAAACAGATCCTCACAGACAAACTCTTCTGGACTTCCATGGGGAACACTGCGGTATTCGCAGGTGTTTCTACACTCTTCCGCATTGTGTTTGGTCTCGGTTTGGCCCTGCTGCTCAGCGCCAAACTCGTCAAATGCAAAGATACCCTCCGCGGTCTGTTCTACATGCCGACCATCACTCCGCTCGTGGCAGTCTCTTTCGTGTGGATGTGGATGTTCGACCCGCAGTTCGGCATGGTAGACAAAATCACAGGACTCGACATTAACTGGCTGCACGACACCAAATGGGCCATGCCGGCAGTCATCATCATGACCATTTGGAAGGATTTCGGCTACGCGACCGTTCTATATTTGGCCGGTCTCATGAATCTTCCTCGAGACGTGTACGAGGCGGCCGCCATCGACGGTGCCAACTCGGTGCAGATTTTCTTCAAAATCACCTTGCCGCTGCTTAAATCAACCACCTTGTTCATTGTCATCACGTCACTGATCAGCTACCTGCAGGCATACGTGCAGATTCTCGTCATGACCGAAGGCGGACCGGGCACGTCAACCTACACCATCAGCTATCTCATCTTTGATCAGGCATTCCAGAAATACAACTTCGGCGTCGCATCAGCTCAGGCAGTTGTGCTCTTCCTGTTCACTGGTGTGCTCACCCTCGTCATGTTCAAGGTTTCTGGAGATTCGGAGGAACTGGTATGAAATCACGTAAAATTGGCGGCATCATTCTTACGATTCTGCTCTTCATCGTCGCCATCATCACCATTGTTCCATTTGTTTGGATGTTCATTTCATCATTCGCGCCAAATAGCGAAATCGTAAAAGTGACCGGAGGATTATTCCCTAAGCCATCCACGATTGACAATTATGTGAGCATCCAAGAAAAGTTCAATTTTTTGCGATTGTTCGCAAACTCTCTGATTGTAGCAGTACTGAAAACCGGCATTGCAATCTACACAAGTGCAGTGCTTGGTTATGTGTTCTCTAAAATGCGATTCCGTGGTCGTAACCTGCTTTTCGGCATCGTTATGAGTACCATGATGATTCCTTGGGCTGTGACTATTATTCCGCAATACGAAATGTTCACCAACTGGGGTCTGCAAGACACCTACACTTCGCTCGTGCTTCCTGGCATGATCAGCGCATTCGGCATCTTTCTGTTCCGTCAATCCATCTCGGGAATTTCTGACGAACTCATTGAAGCGGCAAAACTCGATGGCGCATCCGAAACTAGAATCTTCCATAGCATCATTCTGCCAATGAGCCACAACACCATCGCGGCGCTTGCCATCTTCACCTTCCTGTGGAATTGGGAAGACTACCTATGGCCATTCTTGATGATTACTGACGAAAACAAGCAGCTGCTCGCTGTCGGCTTGAAAGCCTTCAACGGCCAATACGGCACCGATTACGGCGGATTGTTCGCAGCAACTTCGTTGGCAATTGTTCCAGTGATTATTGTGTATATGATTTTCCAGAAGCAGTTCATCGCAGGTATTGCGACGGGCAGTGGCAAGTAAGGCAGGAGTAGCATGGCAAACAACGCATTAGATAACGCAGCCGGCACGGTGTTCGTCGACTATGTGCGCAAGGCGCGGCCGAATATGAGAGAAGCGTCGATCTTGCAGGGGGAGCATTGGAGGATTGGCATTCTAACGGAATCGCTGATCCGTTTCGAATGGTCAGATTCCGGCGAATTTGAAGACAATCTCACGCAGATGGTGGTCAACCGCGATTTTGGCGCCGATCCGCAATTCACGGTGACACATCGCGACGGACTGCTCATTGTTGACACCCCCGCGCTATATGTGACGTACGATGGCAAGCCGTTCAGCAAAGAAGGCTTAAGCGTGGTCGTCAAGGGCGTGGCCGACACCCAGTTCAATACGTGGCACTACGGCGACGAGCCGAAGCATAATCTCAAAGGCACCGCGCGCACGCTCGACGAGGCGAATGGCGAAATTCCTCTGGACGATGGTGTAATTTCGCGAGACGGTTGGGCGGTGCTCGACGATTCCGCCGCAAACGTGATCGTGGAAGCACATGAAGTGGATGGCAAGTCGAATCCGCTGGGGGCTTGGGTGAAACCGCGCGATCACAAGGAAACCGACTTCTACTTCTTCGGCTACGGCCGCCGCTACACCGAAGCGGTGCAAGACTTCTACAAGCTGACCGGACCAACGCCTCTGCTGCCGCGCTTCGCACTCGGCAACTGGTGGAGCCGCTACTACCGCTACACGCAAGACGAATACCTGCAGCTCATGGACCGGTTCAAGCGCGAAGGCATTCCATTCACCACATCCGTGATCGACATGGACTGGCACCGCGTGGACGATGTCGATCCGAAATACGGTTCCGGTTGGACCGGCTATTCGTGGAACAAGCAGCTGTTCCCCGATCACGAGGCGTTCTTACGCGACTTGCACGAGCGCGGCCTGAAAACCACGTTGAACGTGCATCCGCGAGACGGCGTGCGCGCGTTCGAAGACGACTATGCGGCGGTGGCCAAGCGCGTCGGTATCGATCCCGCAACCGAAGAGGCGGTGGAATTCGACCTGACGAATCCGGATTTCGTAAGCGCCTACTTCGACATGCATCATCGCATGGAAGCCGAAGGTGTTGACTTCTGGTGGCTCGACTGGCAGCAGGGCGGCGTGACCCGTCAGCCGGGACTCGACCCGCTGTGGGTGCTCAACCACTTGCACTATCTGGATTCCGGGCGCGGCGCGACTTCTTCCGAACGCAACGCAGGGGAAAACTGCGAATGTGAAAAGTGCGCTGAGCCGGGCGCTCGCGATGAACATGAAATGCATATCGAGCAATCCAAACGTAACGTGAGTTGCGCGGAACGTAATAACCGTTGGCCGCTCACCTTCTCGCGGTATGCCGGCCCGGGTTCGCACCGCTACCCAGTTGGCTTCTCGGGAGACACCATTGTTACGTGGGAATCCTTGCAATTCCAGCCGTATTTCACTGCTACCGCGTCGAATATCGGCTACGGATGGTGGAGTCACGATATTGGCGGTCACATGTGTGGGTACCGCAACGAACATTTGGAAGCCCGCTGGTATCAGCTTGGCACGTTCAGCCCGATCAATCGCCTGCATTCCAGCAATTCGCAGTTCATGGGCAAGGAACCGTGGAATTTCTCTGCGGAAGTGCGCGATTCCATGGTGAGTTCGCTGCGACTGCGCCATATGATGCTGCCGTACCTGTACACCATGAACTATCGTGCCGCGTTCGAGGGCATGCCATTGGTGGAACCGATGTATTGGGCGGAGCCGAATAATCCGCAGGCGTACGAGGTGCCGGACGAATTCCGTTTCGGCACTGAGCTGCTTGTTGTGCCAATCGTTTCTGACAATGACGATTCTGCGCAGCTTGGTAGTACGGAAGTTTGGCTGCCACAAGGCGAATGGTATGACTTCTTTGACGGTCGCCGTTACGTTTCGGCAGGGAAGTCCGGTCGTCGTTTGGAAGTGTGGCGTGCGATCGGCCGTATGCCGGTGTTTGCCAAGGCTGGCGGTATTGTGCCGTTACAGCAGCTTGGCGAGGGCGATAAGGTGAATGATCTGGGCAATCCGGAGTCCCTGCAGGTGCTGGTGTTCCCCGGTGCGAACGGTTCGTTCACGCTCAAGGAAGACGACGGTTCTGTGGCTTCTGCTGCTTCCGGCTCTGCATCTGCCGGGTCTTGCGATGGCCAAACTCATGTTGCCGACACGCGCATGAGCTTCGACTGGAAGAATGCGGACAATGCAGCGCAGTTCACCGTCAACCCGGTGGAAGGCTGTGCTGAAGCCGTTCCGGCACGGCGTAACTGGGGGATTGTGTTCCGTGGAGTTGCGCAGACGGACACGCAGAACGTTCGTGTCGAAATTGACGGTAAAGCTTGCAATGCTACGGAAATTACGTACGATCAGCGGACGTTGAGTCTGTCGGTCGTTGTGCGCGACGTGCCGTCTGCCGCACGCTTGAACGTTACGGTTGCAAATGGATTGCAGATTGCCGAGAATCCAGTCGAACAGGACTCACTCGACGTGCTCTTGCACGCGCAAATGCCATACATTTCCAAAGAGCATGCGATGCAGGCGATTCGTGAGCAAGGAGTGCGCTCGCTCGGTGCTCTGCGCACTTTCGATACCGCGCCCCGCTTCAGCAAAGAACTGTTCGTCACGTCCGGCATGCCCGATTCGGTAATCAGCGCCCTAGAAGAAATCCTCCTCCGCAGCTGATTAGGTGAGTATCTCGCTTATATATGGCAGACGAAGTGGCGAAAGAGTGCGAAAACATGCCCTCTGCTGGGCTTTTTCTGGCAGTAATCTGCCATATATATAAGCGAGATGTCTCATGTCAAGACACGAAATCTGCCATATATAGGCCAGATATGTAGCCAATATGCGGGCGGGCATGAGAAAGGGGTTATGGGCGAATCATCAAGGTTCACCCATAACCCCTTTTGGTTGAGAAGCCTCAAGGTCAGCTTTTGTGCTTGCTCTTCTTTCGGCTCCTTTGGCTCTTCTTGCCGCCTTCGGGGGAAGTTGGGGGCTACGGGCTCCGCGGTGCGCTGCACCATGGAAAGCTTCATCGGTGACTCTTTGCTGGAAGTGTGCAGCGACTTTTCCACCACATTGCTCAAGGATTCCGCCACGCTGTTAGCAATGTCGGAATCCTGCTTTGCGACGGGGTTCCATCTTCTTTGATTGCGCTTGTGATGCTGTAACCGTGTAGTGTATGTTCTATTTCAATTGGAGTGTAAAAAGTACCAAGAAATGGCGGAATTTCAATGAAAATCGTTGCTGGGAAAACATTTTAAAAAAGAAACTGATTACAAAAGTGGTTACGTGAGATGGCCTCATTATGTTTTTCGTATTATGTTGTGTTCTTGAAAATACATATATATTCCCTAAGATTCGATTCGTTTTATTGCCGGCAATGAGGTACAGTATTTCACGTAGTTATTTACAATAAAGAAAGGATTTACATGTCCGTTCTTGATGGTTTCAAAGAAGTTGGCGAAAGAACGGGTGGCAAGTTGACCATGACGGTCATGCTTGAATCTGTTCGTTTTTCCAAGGGTGTTTCCGAAGTGCTCGGCCGTCCGGAATTCGTCAAGCTGCTGGTGAATTACGAGCGCGGCAAGTTCGCAATCCAGGTGTGCGACGAGAACGACGATTTCGCGGTTCAGTTCAACAATCCGAACGCTGATCGTCCGGCTTCCGTGACCACTCGCAATCTTGACCTGCTTGTTGCAACGCAGAAGTTCTTCACTTTCCCGGAAGTGCCTGCAGACAAGATCGCCTACTTCGCCTTGGAAGGCGAATATCACAGCGATGAGCGCGTGATCCTCTTCGACGCCAAGAACGGGGTTCGTAGCGGCACCGTCGGCAAGCGCGGTCCGAAGGCCGGACATGGCGGTCGCAAGCGCAGGAAGATCGACGATGTCAAGGAAGCTACGGTGATTGGCGCCAACAACGCCCTGTGAAACTGATAGTATTTTGATGATATCCGAATAACAATATAGTTTGAGCCCCGTAATATCCTCGATATATTACGGGGCTCAAACTATATACGGTGAATTACGTAAATTGAATATTAACCAATCAACGTAAACATTTCAATACGAACATTGCCATCTGATTGAAATCAGATCAGCGTGGCGACGCATATCAGTAGCAGTGATTGGCGAGCCAGTACGAATAGGCTCCCTGGATGGAACCGTAACGTTGCGCGCAATAGCCCCAGAACCACTTGAGCTGGGTCTGATAATTGGTAGCCCAATCGGCACCCTCGCTCACCATCTTGCTACCAGGCAATGCCTGGGGCAGGCCATAGGCGCCCGAACTTGGATTCGTTGCGGTGACGCTCCAGCCAGACTCGTGGGTGATGATGTATACGGTGGCGGTGAAATCGGCTTCGGTGTAGCCGCTCGACAGCAGATAATCGTGAGCCCACTGCTGCATTTCGCCCGCCGGCACAGTGGTGCCGATTGACGCGGAAGCGTTGGAGGACGATGACGAAGCGGAGCCGGTGCCAACGAGAATGACCTTGTCGACCGGAGCTTTCTTCACATACGAGCTGATCATGTTGGAAGAAACCACGGTGTCGCCAGACTTGGTCACGAGGTTCGTGGTTTCCATCACACCCTCTTCGCCTTCCGTCTCGACCTTCTCCTGGCCTTTCGGCAGGCTTGAGGTTTCCTTCTTGACAACATTGAAGCCAATGGCGGTATCGGAAACCTCGACGTTCGCGCCGGCACGCTGAATGGTGATCACGGTTTTCTCATCGACCTTGGTAGTGAGCGAGGGGGAGACCGTGTCTTCCGGCTCGAGCGTGATGTCACCCGCGTCAAGCACGGACTTCACGTCGGTGAAATTGGCACCGGGCACCACGCGCGACTTGCCGTTGACTTTCACGGTAACGTACGAGGTGTCTCCATTAAGCAGCTCGCGGGCATTACCACGGGACGCCTCCACGGAATCCGTGACAGAGAAAGCTGTGGCCTGATTGGTTGTATTCTGCTTCGCGGACGTGTAAAGATTGCGCGACACAATGCCGCCGGTAGCCAACAGGCCCACCGCCGCAACCGTTGCGGCGATCTTCACCAGCGAGGACTTGCTCGGCATGACGAAGGTAGATGATCGGGCGTGTTTGCTGTGGTTAGCCATTCTGCTCCTATACGCGCGTTCAGATCCTCGACGAATTCACGCATGCTCGGCATGCGGCGCGCTGCCACACGGGGCTTCGCCGGAAAGCGCGCATCCAATGGACGAGTCTACCTCACGCCATGGAAACCGGGCAGGCGTATATGTAACAGGCGGGCAGAGCAAGCGTAAGCAATAGGCGTGCAAAACAAAGGTGCCGTTGATGTTTGCCATCAAACGACACCTTTGAAATCGTTGTAATTTTTAGCCTACTCCGCTTGCGTCTCAGCCTCTTTGGCAGCGGCCACGTTGACGTCCAACGCCTTGGCCTGCGCGATCAGATCGTCCAGATCCGACGCACGCAACGCACCGGCCTGCTGGAACACGATCTGCTGGTTCTTGATCACCATTAACGTCGGCACAGCCTGTACCTTGGCCGCGGAAGCGAGATCCGGATTCTGGTCGATATCGACCTTGGCGAAATAAATGTCAGAATTCGCTTCGCTCGCCTTTTCGAACGTCGGACCGAATGCGCGGCACGGGCCGCACCAGGTCGCCCAAAAATCCACGAATACCAGATCGTTGGATTCCACGATCTGATTGAAATCCTTGGAAGTGACTGCATGCGTTGCCATGATTGCTCCTTGCTGTTTGTGCCATCGACGCGCGTGACGGGCTACGCCCTTCGTGTGCGATTGCTTTGGAGTATATAACCGTGCCCCAACCCTACGTATTCCCGGCATACGCAAGATCCGCTATCAGAGGAATCGTCTTCCAGCGCATGCTTTTCCAGCCAATTCACACAAGATGCGTGATAATGGGACTATGCCAGTGATGAATGATGAAGTGCCCGACGAGGGCGATTTCGATGCAGGCCGCCGTCGCGGAGAATTTGACGACATCACGCCGGAGGATTTCATCCGTGGAATAGGAAACCCTCCAGGATGGCTTGCTTCCGGCGAAATCAACCGTATGCGTGGTGAAATGCCGATCCCGTACGTGCTCGTGGTGCCGGTGCGCACTGACGATCTGGGACGTGTCTCACAGGTCGGGTCGCTGCTGCGTGTGTCTGACGATGGCAGCATCGAACGAACGCTGATCGCCGGCCGCGTGCTCTACCACGAATCGTTGCGTGAAGCCGTGGCGCGCAATATCGCCAAGGATTTGGGAGATATTGCGCTGCCGCAGTTGCCAGTGAGCCTACAGCCGTTCACCGTGGCTGAATTTTTTCCGACGCCCGGACTGTCCGACTATTTCGATTCTCGTCAGCATGCGATCGCATTGTGCTACGTGGTGCCGATTGCAGGCGATTGCAAGCCGCAGGACGAGACGCTTGACGTGGAATGGGTCAATCCGAACAGTGAGATCCTCGACACTTTCGTCAACCAGATGAGCAACGGATATGGCACGATTGTGCGTCAAGCGATCGCTTGGACCGGCAAATAGGCATGCGAATACATGCAACAACAGGGGAGAGTAACGGAGGAGCGCATATGACGATCGAATTGCATAACAATGTGTATTGCGAGGGTGAGGGGATTCCTGTGGTGCTGGTGCACGGGTTCCCCGTGGACCACCGCATGTGGAACGAATGCGCGGATGCGTTGAAAACGACCGCTGCGGAACATGGCATGAAACAGTTCCCGATTTGGGCTCCAGACATGCCTGGCGCGGGAGAAGGGCCGATTCCTTCCGACGAGAACAGTGGAGGCAAAGACACGGACGGCGCTTTCTCCAACGGTTTGGACCGTATGGCCGACGCTTACGTCGACCTGTTGCGCGCTGCCGGATACGACAAGGCGATTTGGGTGGGTCTTTCGATGGGCGGCTACCTGATCCTCGACGTTCAGCGTTTGCACCCCGAAGCCGTCGCCGCACTGGCATTATGCGACACGAAGGCTGCCGCTGATTCCGAGAAGATGCGTGCGAAACGCATCGCGATCGCCGAGGAATGCGAATCGACGGGCACACACGAACCGGTTATGGGATTCGCCGCCGCCACGCCTGAGGATTCAACCATCAAACAGTCGGACGCCTACCGCGAACAGTTCACTGCATGGATCAACGAGCAGCCGGCCGAAGGCATCGCTTGGCGTGAACGCATGGCAGCCGGGCGCCCGGACCTGAACGATGTGCTGTCGACGATTACAGCGCCGGTCGCGGTGATCTGCGGCGACAAGGATCCGTCGAGCCCACCGAGCGTGATGGCACCGATCGCCGATGCGATGACGGCTACGAGCACGGATATGACGGTGGTGTTTGATTGCGGTCATTTCAGCGCTTATGAGCATCCGCAGGCGGTCGCCGACGCGCTGCTTGCATTGGTGTGCAGAGTGCAGTAGCCGATATTCCCGCAACTGCCGTCAATAGCGCAATCAGATATACAAAAAATATAAAGAAAATACGATTTATATAGAAAAATATATCTTCCATATATCGTATTCGAGGAAAGAAGCAATCGATGAGCGTGTTCTCGCCACTGGCGCTGACCCAGGCACTGCCGTTCCTGCCACTTGCACAAGGCGACATCGACTATGAGGTTTCAAGACGCGACGAACCCGACCTGTTCGACACGGTGCTGCTGGAACCTGCCACGAAAGTCATTCTCATCAAAGACGGCATGGTGGCAGTGCCACACGGACAAGGTGCCATCGCGGACTACGCCAACGTGCACATGCGTTTGGCACAGCTGCCCGGAGACTACGTGGCGGCGGAACTGCACGCGCATCCGACGGCGCTCGCCATGTTCCTCGGCTCATATGGTGGCAAGCGTGACGAGCATGTGGTGGCCGTTGACGTGTCTCGTGTGAAGGCTGTAGAACCGGTGGCTGCGAGCAGCGAGCATATGGGCGCGGACGACGCGTTCGGCGAACAGCGCGAGCCGGAAGAGAAAACGTCGAAATCGCTGTTGGAAAACGCGGCGGAACGATTCGACTGGGTTGACCTGCGTGGCTTCGCCCCGCATGCCAGCGCACGCGAAGCAGGCCAGGCCACAACGGCGATCTCGCTGGGCGTATGGCATGCGCGTCAACGCCATTGCCCCACATGCGGCGCCCCGACCGAACCCGCGTTGGGTGGATGGGCGCAGCGGTGCACCAGCGAAGCGGATGGCAAACGGCTGCTGTTCCCCAGAGTGGAACCGGCCGTTATCACGGCGATCGTGGACCATGAGGATCGTCTGCTGCTGCAGCACAACAGTGCATGGCGCAATACTGGCCTGTATTCCGTGTCCGCAGGCTTCGTGGAGGCGGGTGAGAATCTGGAGCACGCATGCCGGCGCGAAGCCAAAGAGGAGGTCGGCATCGACCTCGGCGAACTCAAATATTTGGGATCGCAGCCATGGCCATTCCCAGCCTCGCTCATGATGGCGTTCAAAGGCGTGGCCAATACCACCGATGTGCATGTGGACGGCGACGAGACTCTGCAGGCGCGTTGGGTGACCCGAGACGAGTATATGAACGAGCTGGTAGCAGGGCGTATGGAATCCCCCGGAAAGGCCACCATAGCCCGCTACATGATCGAAGAATGGCTCGGCCACGATCTGCCGTAACAAGTTTCGGTCCAGCGCTATGGGAAATGCACGTGATTGACGTAAAATGAGCTTTCATGAGTGAAGAAAACGAAAACAAGCCGAATCTGGACGTTCCCGAGCATCTCGAATACTCCGACGAGCATGTGTGGGTGGACGTCTCCACCGAACCGGCCATGGTGGGCATCACCGAATATGCGGCCGACCAGCTTGGCGAACTCGTATACATCGATCTGCCGGAAGTCGGCACCGAAGTGCAGGCCGGCGACGAAGTGGCGGAATTGGAATCCTCCAAAGCCGTTACGCCGTTGGTCACTCCAGTGGCTGGCGTAATCCGCTATGTGAACAGCGAAGCGGCCGACGACCCGGGCATCGTTACCGGCGATCCGTATGGCGAAGGCTGGATTTTCAAAATCGAGCTTGAGGATGACGAACCGGGACTGCTTTCCTCCGAAGAATACGCCAACATCGTGGCGGAATAAACGGTTCGGCAAAACGTCTCAAAACATCTAGAAACAGGGAACCGCATGCGAAATCAGGTATGAAATCGTTACCGTTCCCTGAATAATCCCTGATTTTCACGGCTGGGGCACCAAGGAGTTCGGCAATCGCCTTTATAGTGGGGATATGACCGAACCACAGCCGCTGCCCCAGCGTGAACCGGATGCCATATCCGAAGATGACATGCCGACCGTGCCCATTCCCGCACGCAAGGTGGTCACCATCTTCGATGCCGCTTCGAAACATGAGCGCATCGAAGTCAAGCCTCCGCTGACACAGCTGTTTCGTCGTGCCATCACCAAAGCGTTCAACGGATGGGTGACGGTCTCGACAAACATGGTACGCAATCTCAACTGGTATCCGCGCGTGGAACCGTATGTCGGCTATGGCACCGAACATTACTCGCGCCTAATCTGCCGAACCGTGTACGGCCCATTCAAACGACAGGCGGGCCGTCTGACTCGAGGCATACGTGCCATGCTCACCATCCCCTCGCCGCATACGAAGGTGCGCATTGCCATCGACGGCATGCCCCTGGAAACCGTGCAGGTGGGGATGTCGGAAGTGTATGACGAAGTGGATGCGCAGCGCAATGTTTCCAGCGAATTCGTCGCATCCGATTCAGCAGGCTATCTCGATCTCGTGGCCGAACATTCGCTCGAACCGGGCGTGCACGACGTGTCATACAAGGTGCGCAGCCGCAAGCCGGTCAAAGCCAACCTGTTCACCATTCCCAGCGGCACGAAAGTCGGTGTGATCTCCGATGTGGACGACACCGTCATGGTCACGCAGGCGCCAAGCCTGATGAAAGCGGCCTACAATCTGCTGCTGCTCGATCCGAAGAAGAAAATGCCGGTTGCAGGCATGAACCTGCTGTTCAACCGCATTGCGGACATGTTTCCGGACGCCCCGTTCTTTTACCTGTCGACGTCGCCGTGGAACGTGGAAAGCTCGATCAGGCATTTCATCGCCGACCATGGGTTCCCGGAAGGACCGCTGCTGCTGCGTGACCTCGATCCCCGCCCGAAAACGTTCATTCCTACCGGAGTGCAGCACAAACTCGAGTATGCCGAACAATTGATGGCTGATTTTCCTGATATGAAGTTCATTCTGATCGGCGATGATGGGCAGAAGGATCCGACCACGTACGCCACGATCGCGCGTCGGTATCCGGGTCGTGTGCTTGCGATCGGCATCCGGCAGCTGTCTCCACGCGAGGTCGCCGGTAATCTCGGCACCGTTGCGGGGCGTGCAGCCACGCAGCCGATTCCAGTCACCGACGTTCCTGTATTCACGGGAACGACCGGATCGAATCTGATGAGAACCATGCTGCCGTTCCTGAAACAACAGCTGGGCGTCTGACGTTTTTCTTTCAACTTGCGGCAAGGGGGATGCGCGTTGCGCTGGATTGGGACCGCGATGCCGGTATAATCGCCTGCATGACTGATTTTCGGGGTGAACAGGGCGCAACGGGCGCGCAGGAAAGCGGCAAGAGCCGTCAGGGCCGTCTGGACGAATGCGGGATGCCGATCGCGAAACGCGTGCCAACGGAGCGCGTGTTCCACGGCGACACTTTCATCGACGAGTACGAATGGCTGCGCGACAAGGAATCGCAGGATGTGCAGGATTACGTCGCCGCACAGAACCGGTATTGCGAACAGCGCATGGAAGCGTTGAAAAACCTACGCACCACATTGTTCAACGAGTTCAAATCGCACGTACAGGAAACTGACATGTCCGTGCCGACGCGCATGGACGGCTACTGGTATTTCACACGCACCAAGGAAGGCCAGCAGTATGCGGTGCAATGCCGTGTGCCGATTCGAGGCGCAGACGATTGGGATCCGCCGACCATTGAGATCGGCGTGCCCATGGATGGTGAGCAAGTGGTGTTCGACACGAATGCTGAAGCGCAAGACCACGATTTCTTCCGCGTCGGCGGCATGGATATTTCCAAAGATGGACGTTGGATGCTGTACGGCACTGATACCAGCGGCGACGAACGTTACGATTTCCGTATTCGCAACATCGAAACCGGCGATGAGCTGCCGGAAGTGTTCGAAGGCATCGGCGGCGCCTGCTTCACGCCGGACGCGCGATGGGTGTTCTATGTGCTGCTCGACGACGCATGGCGTCCATATGCGGTGATGCGTCACCGCGTTGGCACTCCCATCACCGACGATGTGGAGGTGTATCGCGAACAGGACGAACGATTCTGGGTGGGCATCGGCCTGTCGTTCGACGAACGCAATCTGGTGATCGGCACCGGTTCGAAAACCACCACCGAAGTGCTGCTGCTTTCCACCGACGATCCGGAAGGTGAATTCCGTGCGTTCATTCCGCGTGAGCCGGATGTGGAATACGATGTGAGCTTCAGCTGTTTTGAAGGTGCCGGCGAGCACGGCGAGGACATTCCGCTCGCTGTGGTCTACCATAATGCGTTGAACCCGAATTTTGAAATCGATGTGATCGACATGCGTTTGCATGAGCCCCCATACCGTTTGGGCGAGGGTGTGCGTGTGGCCGTTGGCTCGCCGTATGGATGCGAGCATGGTGACGATGTCGAACCGGGCGCTTCTTCGATGCCGATTGGCACTCCGTATTCGAATCCTTGCAATCCCGCCATTTTGCAGGGTGCGCACGGTCTTGGTATCGAGGGAATTTCGATTCACCGGCATTATGTGGCGTTGCAGTACCGTGCGGAAAGTCTGGCGCATATCGCGGTGATGACGAAGGATGCGGCCGCGGAGGATTTTCTTGCAGGGCGACCGTGGCGGTTCACCGAGTTGGTTCCGCACGCGTTGGAAGGCGATTGGGATGTTGACGAGTCGGTGGACGAGATCAACGTGGAGCGTGCTGAAGTGTGGGGCGCGCTCGACCAGTTGGCCGCTGCGCAAGGCGAAGGGTCGGCCGTGCATGGGATTTCCCGCAAGGCGATGACCTCGTCGGATGGCGCGACCGCCGATGCGATGCCGGGGGAGACCCGGCGCTTGTATTCAATCGGTCTGGGAGGTAATCCTTCATATGATGCGCCCCGTATACGTTACTCGTTCGCCAGTTACACGCGTCCCGGTGAGCTGCATGATATCGATCCGGCAACCGGCGAGGATCGCCTGTTGAAGCGTGCCACCGTGCTTGGTGGATTTGAGCCGCGCGAATATATGGAGCGCCGAGTGTGGGTTACCGCCCGCGATGGTGAGCGTATTCCCGTTTCCTTGGTGTGGCGTCGTGACGTGCCTGCTTGTGATTCGGCGATGTTCGTTACTGGTTATGGCGCGTATGAGATCAGTTCGGATCCGGGATTCTCGGTGTCTCGTATCAGTATGCTTGATCGTGGTGTGCTTTATGCGGTGCCGCACATTCGCGGCGGCGGTGAGATGGGTCGTGCCTGGTATGAGCAGGGGCATTTGCTCAATAAGAAGCATTCGTTTGAGGATTTCGTTGATGCCGTGCGTGCGTTGCAGCGTGCCGGTTTGGCGTCGCCTGTTCGCACAGTGGCCGATGGTGGTTCCGCCGGTGGCTTGTTGATGGGTGCTGTGGCGAATATGGCTCCTGAATGTTTTGCCGGCATTGAGGCGGATGTGCCTTTTGTGGATGCGTTGACGTCGATTCTTGACCCGTCGTTGCCGTTGACGGTTACGGAGTGGGATGAGTGGGGCGATCCGTTGCATAATGCAGACGTGTACAGATATATGAAGGAATATACGCCGTATGAGAATGCGCCGGCTGATGCGAATGATGCTCGAGTTGCGGTTTTCCCGAAGATTTTCATCACCACGTCGATGAATGACACGCGTGTGCTGTATGTGGAGCCGATGAAATGGTTGGCTCGCCTGCAGCGTGCCGGTGTGGATGCTGTGGCGAAGATTGAGGTCGAGGCCGGTCATGGGGGTACGTCCGGAAGGTACAAGCAGTGGGAGGAGATCTCCTATGAGAATGCCTGGTGCCTTGGCGTGATGGGTATTACCAGCTGATTAGGTTGTGCGATTTGTGAGATTCGTATGATTCATGCTTTTCGTGTGTTTCGTACAGGAAAGCGGCATGGAGTGTCCATTAGTTGAGCGTTACGCGTCCACGTGCTGATTCGTTGACTAGAGTCGCGTGCTATGAGTGATTCTGCAAAGAAGTACACCATCGCCGTCATTCCGGGCGATGGCATTGGCAAGGAAGTGACTCCGTGGGCTCAGAAGGCTCTGGAGAAGGCAGCCGAGGGCGTCGCCGAATTCGATTACGAGAATTTCGATCTTGGTGCTGAGCGTTATCTGCGTGACGGTGCAATTCTTCCGGAAGAGGAAGAGGAGCGCATCAAGAAGACCGATGCGATTCTGCTGGGTGCCGTCGGCGATCCGCGTATCAAGGCCGGCATTTTGGAGCGTGGCCTGCTGCTCAAGCTCCGCTTCGATCTCGACCAGTACGTCAACCTGCGTCCTTCCAAGCTGTACAAGGGTGTGACCTCCCCGCTCGCCAATCCGGGCGACATCGACTTCGTTGTGGTGCGTGAAGGCACCGAAGGCCTGTACTGCGGTGCCGGCGGAGCGGTGCGTCGCGGTACTCCGAACGAGGTGGCCACCGAAGTCTCCATCAACACCGCCTACGGTGTGGAGCGCGTGGTACGTTACGCCTTCCAGCTGGCCATGAAGCGCAGGAAGCATGTGACCCTCGTGCACAAGAAGAACGTGCTCGTCAATGCGGGCGACATGTGGCAGCGCATCGTAGACAAGGTTGCCGAGGAATATCCGGAAGTCTCCCACGACTATCTGCACATCGACGCGACCACCATCTTCATGGTGTCCAATCCGTCTCGTTTCGATGTGATCCTCACCGACAACCTGTTCGGCGACATCATCACCGATGAGGCCGGTGCCGTGGTCGGTGGCGTTGGCTATTCCGCTTCCGGATGCATCAACGCTTCCGACGAATACCCGTCCATGTTCGAGCCGATCCACGGTTCCGCACCGGATATCGCAGGCCAGAACAAGGCCAATCCAACCGCCGCGATCCTTTCCGCAGCCATGCTGCTGCGCCACCTCGGTTTCGACGAAGCCGCAGCCAAGATCGATGCGGCCGTCGAAGCCGACATTGAGGAACTGGGATCCACCACCCGCTCCACCGACGAGGTCGGACGCGACATTCTGGCCCGCATGTGACGGTCATGATCCGGATTATATGATTTTGCCGGATCTGTTTGCCTGTTGAGACGCCCGTCGAATCGAGTTTCACGCTCGATTCGACGGGCTTCACGCATATTCAGGGGGATTTCAGGGATTGCTTTCAGGGTGGATGAAGGAAATAAGGCAAATTATGGGATATTGTTGGAACCATGAGTGACAACAATGCCGGCTACAACGATTCCGACCAAGACAACTATTACGCTTCGAATAATTCGGCCCAAGCTGATTTCGGACAATTCCAGGATGGGCGCAATCAGCCTGCAGCGCAACCGTACAATCCCAACCCGTATGCATCGCAGCAGCCTGCGCAACCTGCACAGCCCTTCTACGGACAGCCGACGTACGGGCAGCCGGATTACACACAATCGGCGCAGCCCCCCTATTATCAGCAGCAGGCGCAGCCCCGATACGAGCAGCCCTCATACAATCAGCCACCAATCTACGCGCAGCAGACCTACTATCAGGCGGCCCAACAGCAGCCCGGCTACGGTTACGCGCAGAAGTCGAAGATCGTCGCCGGCTTGCTCGGCCTGTTCCTCGGTGGCCTCGGCGTGCATAACTTCTATCTGGGATACACCGGCAAGGCCGTGGCTCAGCTGTTGCTGACCCTGATCGGATGGATCATCCTTATCGGACCGATCATTTCCGGAATCTGGGCTCTGATCGAATCCGTCCTCATCCTGTGCTCCAGTTACGGGTCTAACTGGCACCGCGATGGGCGCGGCCAAGAGCTCCAAGATTGATGAGCAGAGGCCTGTACAAGCAGCCGGGCGGAAAACTCGTAGGGGTTTCCGTCCGGCTTTCTGATGCCGTTCCAGCATATTCCCGCGAATGCGCAAGTTCCACCCAATCCGTGGAACAATGCCGGATCGACGGCGATTTCTTTCTTGACGGCGATGACAAGGATTCCCGCCGACTATTGCAGGATTTGGAAAACTTGCTGCAAAGCCAGCAAAGCGCGTCCGCACGCGACATTACGCGACGATTGCAAGCGATTACCGCGAACTATCCGAACGTGCGATTGGTGGGTATGACGGAAGAAGGCATCGCCATCGCTTTCCTCCGCGCAATCACAGGCAGCGAATCGTGCAATGCGGAAGATGCAACGAACAACGGAAATATCGCGCGGTCTACGAAACAATATTCCGGGAAACAACCGGAAATGCATAATGCGCTGACACAAGAGGAATATCTGGAACGCTGGCGGGCCCTGAAACCGACCGTCATCCACGACAAACCGCGAAATCCAAACGAACAAATGGAAACCGACATCGCATGGGCGCGCGAAGTGGCGGCAGACAAACGCGAACCCACGCTGCGGATCTGGGAATGGGCCGCTCCGGCAGTGGTCATCGGCAAATTCCAGTCGCTCGAAGACGAAGTCAACACGGTGGTCGCGCAGAAGGAAGGATTCACCGTGGTCCGACGTTGTACTGGCGGCGGGGCGATGTTCATCGAACCGGGTAACACCATTACCTACTCGCTATACGCGCCGCTCGATTTCGCCCAAGGCATAAGCATCGAGGAATCATACCGGCTCTGCGATTTCTGGCTGGTGCGCGCGCTTAAGGAACTCGGGCTCGACGTACGATTCGCCGGCCTCAACGACATCGCCACGCAATACGGCAAACTCGGCGGAGCCGCGCAACGTCGCTTCACGCCAGCAGAGGGAGGGCCTGGCGCCATACTGCACCACGTGACCCTCGCCTACGATATCGACGCGGAAAAAATGGGGCGGGTGTTGAACACCTCACGCGAGAAAATGTCGGACAAAGCGGTGAAATCAGCGGTAAAACGAGTCGATCCAATGCGCTCGCAGACGGGCATGAGCCGTGAAGACGTGGTTGAACGGCTGCTCGACGCCGCCAGGCGAGTTACAATGTAGCCCGATGGTCGAAGCCGCCCTGATGTCAAGGGCGATGAGAACGTTACGAAAGCTTGGTGTTCCGTGAGGGCATGTGGAATCGTAGCAAGCTTTCGAAGCCGCGGCAGCGCGCCTGGCAACACGCCTGTCGGCGTGCCCGGAGGATGTGCCTATGAACGGAGGTGCGACAAATGGCTACGCCAAACGAGACCAATAGTGGACCCAGTGGCGAAAGCGCGACGTTGCTGCACACCGCGTTGTTCAAGCAGGTTTCTTCCGAAGAGGCGGAGGAACTGCTGCCGCATCTGCAGCATGCCGAATATAACAAGGGCGACTATATTTTCCGCGAAGGCGACACCGATCATCGCATGTATCTGCTGGAACGCGGGCGAGTCAAACTGATCCGGCAATCGTCCGACAGACGTGTGCAGTTGTTGAGCATTCATGCGTACGGCGAAGTGTTGGGTGAGATTCCGGTGTTCGATCCGCACGGTGGGCCGCGCACCGCGTCCGCCGTGGCCATGACCAATGACACGAAAGTCGTGTGGCTTGAGCATGACGCCCTGTTCGCATGGCTTGACGAGCATCCGCGCGTGGCTGTCGACATGCTTCAGGTGCTCGCGCATCGCATGCGTGACAACAACGAGCGCATTTCGGAACTTGTGTTCATGGACGTGCCAGGCCGTTTGGCAAAAACGCTGCTGAATCTGGCATCACGTTTCGGTGAGCCGGTCGAGGCGGGGCTGAAGGTGCCGCATAATCTGACGCAGGAAGAAATGGCGCAGCTGGTCGGTTCGTCACGCGAGACGGTGAACAAGGCGCTGATGGATTTCGCCAACCGCGGATGGATTGCGCGTGAGGGCCGTTCCATCATCATCTACCAGCCGGGTATGCTTATTCGGCGATCGAGACGATAATTTTCGACTATTTTCCAGCGTTTTTCAAGTTTTACGGTTGTTTGTGAGAAACCCGTGACACCTGCTGATGAGCGGTTGATTAGTAGACCCACCACTTTAGAATGGGCACCATGCCCGAAAAGAAGACTTTGACCGTTCAACGTGTGCTCGCACTCGTGATTGCCTACATCACGCTGAGTGTGGGTGGCGGCGTGGCCGCCAGTTTGTTCCTCCTACCGGCGGTTTTCGGCGCGAACAGCGTCGCCAAGGCGGTTATTCCGTCGCTGTCGGTCGAAGGTATTGATTTTGATGTGACCAGCCTGCCGCAGAAGTCGACCATGTACGCTTCCGATGGCACCACGAAAATCACCGAATTCTGGGATCAGAATCGTGAAGTCGTGCCCTTGAAGAAGATTTCCAAATACATGCAGCAGGCCGTGGTCTCGCGTGAAGACAGACGATTCTTCACTCACGGCGGCGTGGATGTACAGGGTGTGTTCCGTGCGTTCGTCCAAACATACATGAAGGGCGACCATCAGGGCGGTTCCTCCCTTACCCAGCAGTATGTCAAAAACGTGCTGATCCTGCAGGCGCAGCAGGATAACGATCCGATTGCGCAATACCATGCGTCGGAAGATACCATCGCACGAAAATTGAGGGAAATGCTGATTTCCGTGCAAATGGAGAAGCAGTATTCCAAGCCTGAAATTTTGCAGGGATATCTCAATATCGCACAGTTCGGCGGCAATAGCCTCTATGGCGTGCAGGCGGCTGCGAAGCGGTATTTCAACACCACCGCAGACCAACTGAACATCGTGCAGTCCGCCACCATCGCGGCAATCACCAAGAATCCGAACGCGTACGATCCTTCCGTCGAATCGAACCAGCCGGAATCCGAGAAACAACGCAATATCGTGCTGCAGCTGATGAACGAGCAGGGCTATATTTCGGATGCGGAATATCAGGAGGCGGTCAATACTCCACTCGCGGATACACTTAATGTCCAGCCTATTTCCACCGGTTGCATGGCCGCGGATTATGATGCGGGCTATTTCTGCGATTACGTGGTGCATAAGATTTTGAATTCCAAGGAATTCGGCAAGACCAGCGAGGATAGGGAAAGACTGCTGAAAGAGGGCGGTCTGAAGATCGTCACCACGTTGGATATCGATGCCAACACTTTGTTGAACGAAACCGCGCGCAACACCATTCCACCGGAAGATTCCTCCGGCATGGAAATCGTGATGGCGTCCGTCAAACCGGGAACCGGAGAAGTGTTGGGCTTCGGTCTGAATCGAACGTATGATGCCACTGAAGCGGCGCAGAACGACCAGACCAGGGATTCCATGAACTATGCCGTGGACCGAGAAGACGGCGGCGGCATGGGCTTCTCCATCGGCTCGTCGTGGAAGCCTATCAATCTGGTGGCATGGATGGAAGCGGGTCATTCCGTCAACGAGAACCTGCAGACGTCAACGAGGTATTCGACCTCGTTGTTCGCATGCGATCGTTATACCGGCGGCACTGATTCGTGGAACGTCACCAACGCAATAACCAATGGTACGGTGAATCCGGAAACGCCGGCATTGGCTTTGGCAAGGTCTCATAACACCACGCAGGCTTCCATGGGATCCATCATCGGCTTGTGCAAGATTGCCGATACCGCAACTGAACTTGGCTATCATGATGCGAATACCGGTGAGACGCTCGACAAGACCTCATCATTCGTGCCTGCCATGATGGTCGGCAACGTCAACGTGTCCCCGCTGACGATGGCAAGCATCTTCGCTGTATATGCGTCCAATGGCGTGCAGTGCAATCCGATTGCGCTGAAGCAGGTGACTGATGTGGACGGCAATGATATCAAGGTGCCTTCTGCGAACTGCCATCAGGCGGTTGATCCGGAAATCATTCAAACGCTTGCTTGGGCCATGAATCAAGGCGTTGTTCGTCCTGACGGCGCAGGCGGTGTGGCACAGCTGGCCAATGGACGTAAGACCTTCGCCAAGACCGGTACCCACGAGGATCAGCTAGTTACGACAGGTGGTTTCATTCCGAACCAGATCGCTACATTCGTGCTCGTCGGTGACGTGCAGAACCCGGTTGGACACCCGATTGCGAATATCGCTATCAACGGCCAATACCACAGCTATTGGGATGGTTCTACCATCGCGGCCCCGGCATGGCGTGACTTTATGAATGCTTATGCTGAACGCAAACAGCTGCCGATTGACAATGATTATGGGCAGCCTGCGGCCAAGTATTCCGCAACATCCAGCACGGTCACCAGGATCGGCGGTGGAAGGCAGAATGCCACGCAGCAGCAAAGCACAATCATTCAGCAGCAGAACCAGTCGCTTCAGCAGCAAAGCCAGCAGAACGACCAGCAGGATGATTAGGATCAGCAGCAGACTGAAGATGAGTGACGCTTCCGCAATTCAGTGAATGGAAGTGAACAATCAATGAACGCCCGCCATGTTCGGCGGGCGTTCTGCGTAGAATGCAGATAGTGCCGGTTCTATGGCACGAGATTCCCAGAGAAGCACAAGGGAAATACAAGAAGAAGGTTCAGCTGATCGGCATGAAGCCAGTAGACGCGACCGGAGGGGAGCTACTACGATGAGCGAAGACGAAAAGAAAGCGAAGCAGTCGAAGAAGGCCAAAACCAGTGGTACGGTTGGCCTGTTCGATCCTATGACCTTGCGTGGCGTGACCGTGCGCAACCGCATCTGGCTGCCGCCGATGGACACGTATTCCGCGTTGGCCCAGGATGGCCTGCCCACGCCATTCCACTACCAGCATTATGTGTCGCGTGCCATGGGCGGTTTCGGCATGATTATCGTGGAAGCCACCGCAGTGGCGCCGGAGGGCCGTATTTCGCCGTGCGACTTGGGATTGTGGGCCGACGAGCAGATGGATGCATGGCGTTGGATCGTTGCCGATACGAAGGCCGCCGGCGCCACCATGGCGGTGCAGCTCAACCATGCCGGACGTAAGGCCTCCACCGGCTGCTTCTCCATTGGTTTCGAGCATGAGAGCGTGCCGGAGGAGCAGGGCGGTTGGAAGACCGTGGGGCCAAGCGCCAACGCGTTTGGTTCGCTGACTAAGCCTCGCGCGTTGACCGTTGACGAGATCCATGCCATTGTCGACCAGTTCCGCGATGCCGCTTGGCGTGCTTATGATATCGGCTTTGACGCGGTGGAAATTCATGCGGCCCACGGCTATCTGCTGTCTCAGTTCCTCGATCCACTGATCAACGAGCGTGAGGATGAGTATGGCGGATCGTTCAAAAACCGCATCCGCATGCTGGTCGAGGTCGTGGACGCCGTGCGTTCCGTCGTGCCCGACACCATGCCGGTGCTGGTGCGCGTTTCCGCAACCGACTGGGCCGCCGGCGGTTGGGATCTCGACCAGACCGTCGACCTTGCCAAAGTGTTGAAGGAGCATGGCGTCGATCTGGTGGATGTTTCCACCGGAGGCATGATTCCGGGTGTGGCCATTCCGGTCAAGCCCGGCTATCAGGTTCCGTTCTCGGAGCAGGTGCGTTCGCGAGCTGGAATCCCAACCACGGCGGTCGGTCTGATCACCAAGCCGAAGCGGGCCAAGAAGATCCTCAAATCCGGCGCCGCCGATGCCATCGAAATCGGACGTGCGGCATTGCGTGATCCGAACTGGCCGTTGCGTGCCGCAGCCAAGCTTGATATTCCGACCGAAAATGCGCCCTATCAGCCGCAATACGTGCGAGGCGCGTATTAATGGGCCGATAGATTGGATTATCGTCAGATAAATATCAGATAAAAATAGGCAGTATCGGCAATCGCAATAAAATAATGCGCCCCGTACCAAGGTATTGGTTGCGGGGCGCATTATTTTGCTGCTTTCGTTTATCGGGAATCCGGCTGAAATCAGGCGTCGATGCCGACGGCCTGGCTGACGTGGTCGAAACCGTCGCGCTTGAGCAGTTCGGCGAGACCGCGCTTCAACACGGTGATCTGCTGCGGGCCTCGGTACATCAGCGAGCTGATGAACATCACCAACGACGAGCCGGAACGGATCTTCTCATAGGCCTGCTGCGGAGTGAACACGCCGCCGATGCCTGCGATCGTGAAACGGTCGCCGTACTCGCGGTATACCTGCTTGATGCGTTCGTTGCTGGCCGCATAGCAAGGCGAGCCCGACAATCCGCCTTCCCAATCACGCGGGATGCTCATGCCGGTACGATCCTTCTGCAGGTTCGCGATCGACAGGCCCTGCACGTTGTGCCCGGCAAGCACGTCAAGCAGTTCCTTGAACTCTTCCCAGCTCTTGTTCAACGGCAGTTTCACCAGTGTGGGCTGTGGGCGTTCGATCTTGTCGAGTTCGGTGAATAGTTTGTCGAGCGCCTCCGGGCTTTCGTTGAACGGTTCGCCGGCCATGGTGTTCGGGCAGGAGATGTTCACTTCGACCATGGCGGTGCGGCCGGTGGCGCGACGCATCGAAATGCAGTAATCCTCGATGCCTTCTTCCAAATCGCCGGTTTTGTTGTCGTTCGTGCGGGCGATGGACACGGAAATCTGCATGTCGTGAGCTTTTGTCCAAGCCTGCTCCGCACGAGGAACCACGATTTCCGATCCCTCATTGGCAAGACCGACGTGCACCATCATCGAATCGTATTCAGGCAGACGATGGAACCATGGCCTCGGATTGCCGGGGCAGGGGCGAGACGTGGTGGAGCCGACTGTTTCGAAGCCGAAACCGGCATTGTCGAGCAAGACCGGCATCTCGCAGTTCTTGTCAAGACCGGCGGAAAGACCGAACGGATTGACGAAATCGATGCCCATCACATTGGTTTCCAGCACCGGGTCGGAATAGTTGAGCATTTCACGGCACGCCCACATCAGTGGAGGGATGTTCTTGGTGATCTTGCAGAACTGGATCATCTGGTCATGCGCCACGTCGGGCGTTTGATTGAAGATGAAATACGGCTTGATGATGTGTTTGTAGCCGAAGGTGAAGAGATCGGTGGTGGCTTTGTTCACCGCATCGTGCCAAAAATTCTCAGAAACGTACGTCATGGTTCACCATTCTCGCACCGTTTGCCGCAAGAAAGCAACATGGTGATTGGTTGCGTTGACGGAACGTTGACGTTCGTTTTTGTGCGATTCGGAAGATCATGGGATATTCAAGTACATTTTTTGCAAGTAAAACACGCGAAGCGATCATCTCAGTTTTTATTTTGAGTGAACATGTGCGATAATGTTCGAATGATATCGTCACAACGTCAACATTTGATTTTGAGCAGGTTGCGTACCCGCGGTGCGGTGCGTATCACCGCATTGTCCAAGGAATTGGGCGTTTCCGCCATGACTATCCGCCGCGATATCGCCGATCTGGCCGACAAGGGTCTGCTGAAACGAGTGCACGGCGGTGCCGTCACTACCAGCACGCTGCTGAGCGAGCCGCTGTTCTCTGTAAAGTCGCAGATGGACATCGGCCTCAAAGACGCCATCGCGCAGGAAGCCATCAAATATGTGGCGCCCGGCGACGTGATCGCAGTCGGCGGCGGCACCACGGCATACGTATTCGCGCAACATCTGCTTGAATCGCAGCAGTCATCGGGCATCACCATTCTCACCAACTCCATTCCGGTGGCGGAACTGGTGCAGGCGCTGGAATCGAAAGACGTGGAAGTCATCGTGACCGGCGGCGTGACCACCCGATCCAACTCGCTCGTAGGGCCGATCGCTGACAAGGTGGTGGCTTCTCTGCGCGTCAACACGGTCTTCCTGGGCACGCATTCCGTGTCCATTCCGCGCGGCTTCCTCATGCCGAACTCGCTTGAGGCCGCGACCGATATGGCAATGATGGACATTGCCGATCGAACTATAATTTTGACCGATCACACAAAGTGGAGCTGCACATCATTGTCGCTTTTCGCACGCTTCGACCAAGTGGACACGGTCATTACCGATGATGGACTAGACCCCGATTCGGTTGGGAAAACAAGGGATTTGGTTAAAGAGCTCGTGCTGGCGCACCAGACCGAGCCTATTCAGGAAGGTGAATAACCATAATGAGTGAATTCGCAAACTACACTCCGGGAGAGTACGCGAAGGAACACATTCGCATCACGCCGACCACGCTCGCCGATGGCCGTGCGTTCTTCTACCTCGACGATGATCCGGAATATGTTTCCGGCGCGAAGACGCGCGAACTGAACGATCCTCGTCAGCTGGCATACCGCTTCTCCAACCAGCTCAACGCAGCCGGTGAGGAGGTGCCGTACGCCGCTCCGGAAATGCGTCGCGATCCACTGACCGGCGACTGGATTCCGATGGCGACCGCACGCATGAACCGCCCGATCACCGCAGGACCGGGTGCCACCGCCAAGGGCAACCCGCTGGCCGCACGCAAGCCGGGCGACCCGTACCAGGACGGCGAAGTACCGGATACCGACTACAACGTGGTCGTGTTCGAAAACCGCTTCCCATCGATGGTTCGCGTGCCGGGCCGTTCCGAAGCCGTGGAATACGTCAACGGCAACCCGCTGTGGGAGAAGAAGCTCGCCGCAGGTCGCTGCGAAGTGATCTGCTTCGACCCGGACGAAGACGGCCTGCCGGCGGACCTGCCGGTCTCCCGCCTGCGTACCGTCGTGGAAGCATGGGCGTTCCGCACCGCCGAAATCTCCAAGATGGAAGGCATCGAACAGATCTTCCCGTTCGAAAACCACGGACAGGAAATCGGCGTCTCCCTGGCGCACCCTCACGGACAGGTCTACTGCTACCCGTTCATCGCGCCGAAGATGGAAGCCGAACTCAAGCAGACCGAAGCCTACCATGAGAAGACCGGCGGCAACCTGCTCAAGGATCTCATGAACTCCGAAATCGAAGCCGGGGAGCGTATCGTCATGCGCAACCACAGCTGGGTGGCCTACGTGCCAGCCGCAGCCCGCTGGCCCCTCGAGGTGCATGTGGCTCCGGTACGCGACGTGCTCACCCTCGACGAGCTCAACGACCAGGAACGTTGGGATTTGGCCGTCATGTACTCCACCCTGCTCAAGCGCGGCAACGCGTTCTTCGACAAGGGCGACGGTAAGGGTATGGACCTGCCATACATCGCAGCATGGCACCAGGCTCCGATCCACGACGCACGCCGTGAAAACTACCGCCTGAATCTGCAGTTCTTCTCGTTCCGCCGCGCAGCCAACAAGATCAAGTATCTGGCCGGATCCGAATCCGGCATGGCCGCATGGGTTTCCGACACCACGCCGGAACTCATCGCCAAGCGCTTCCACGAGCTCGGACCAATCGATATCGAAGGCTGAAAGCCAATAAAACCCAAAGGACAAAACACCAATGACTGCTGTTGAATTCATTGAGCCGCTCTCGCACGACGAGGGTGTGAAGAACGCGACCGACCTGTTCCGCGCCACCTACGGTGAGGAACCGGCTGGCGTATGGGCTGCACCGGGCCGTGTGAACCTGATCGGCGAACATACCGACTACAACGCGGGCCTGTGCCTGCCGATCGCACTGCCGCACCGCACGTTCATCGCGCTCAAGCCGCGTGAAGACACCAAGGTGCGTGTGGTCTCCGACGTTGATTCCGAAAACGTTATCGAAGCCGACCTCGATGGTCTGCAGGCCGGTGGTGTGGAAGGCTGGGCCGCCTACCCGGTAGGCGTTGCCTGGGCATTGCGCGAAGCCGGCTTCGATGCGGTGCAGGGCTTCGACGCGGCATTCTCCTCCTGCGTTCCGCTCGGATCCGGTCTGAGCTCCTCCGCAGCCATGACTTGCTCCACCGCCTTGGCGCTGGATGACGTGTATGGTTTGGGTTATGGCGCTTCCGATGCCGGTCGTGTGACACTGATCAACGCCGCCATCAAATCGGAAAACGACATGGCGGGTGCGTCCACCGGTGGTCTCGATCAGAACGCATCCATGCGCTGCACTTTCGGCCATGCGTTGCGTCTTGATTGCCGTCCAGAGCTGAGCCCGCTGGAGAATGTCTCCCAGCAGGAATTCGATCTCGACAAGTACGGTCTGGAACTGCTGGTGCTTGACACTCAGGCTCCGCACCAGCTCAACGACGGCCAGTATGCCCAGCGTCGCGCCACTTGCGAGAAGGCCGCCGAAATCCTCGGCGTGGCCAACCTGCGTGTGGTCGCCGACGAAATCGCTAAATCCGAGGATCCGTTCCAGGCACTTAAGGAAACGCTCGACAAGCTGGAAGACGACACGATGAAGAAGCGCGTGCGCCATGTCATCACCGAAATCGCCCGTGTCAATTCCTTTGTGCGTGCCTTCGCCAACGGCAAGATCGACGAGGCAGGCCGACTGTTCAACGCGTCTCATGATTCGCTTGCAGCGGATTATGAAGTGACTGTGCCCGAGTTGGATATTGCCGTGGATGTGGCTCGTGTCAACGGCGCGTACGGCGCACGTATGACCGGCGGCGGCTTTGGCGGCTCCATCATCGCGTTGGTGGACAAGGGCCAGGGTCACGAAATCGCACAGAAGATTGCTGACCGCTTCGAAAAGGAAGGTTTCAACGCGCCTCGCGCCTTGCCGGCGTTCGCTGCTGCTTCCGCGAGCCGCGAGGCTTGATCGCAGTTTCCGCGACGAATCGTAGTGTATATATGAGGCATGTATGAATATATACTTACGATTGCGTCGCGGAAGACCGCGAGTGGAATCGTAAGCAACGGCCATCTCAATATGTAACGGAATTACGGAAAAGGCACGTGTTTTGGCACGTGCCTTTCCTATACTTGAGGGCACGTCCGGCAATTCGCCGAGACGGCAACTGGATATTCGCACCTAGCATTTAGGGAGTTCCATGAACAAGGCAATCATCACCGTCGTCGGCCAGGATACTGTCGGCATCATCGCACGCGTCTGCACATACCTTTCCGAACATCAGGTCAACGTGCTTGACATTTCCCAGACCATCATCGACGGTTTCTTCAACATGATGATGATTGTGGATTATTCCAACGCCGACAAGGAATTCGGCGAGATCGTAGACGATCTCGACAAGCTCGGCGAGGAGATTGGCGTGCGCATCCGCTGCCAGCGCGAGGAGATCTTTACCAAGATGCACCGCGTCTGATCCGCGGCATACGTGAGTCACGCAAGTAATCGAAGCCACGAATCGTACTAATCGTAAGGAAAAACCATGCTGAATATCATGGAGGTCCACGAGACCAACCAGATGATCGAGCAGGAAAAGCTCGACGTGCGCACCATCACCATGGGCATCAGCCTGTTGGACTGCGCGGCCGACAGCGTCGACGAAGTCTGCGACAACATTTACAACAAGATCACCACGTATGCCAAGGATCTCGTATCCACTGGCCAGGCCATCGAACGCGACTACGGCATTCCGATCGTCAATAAGCGCATCACCGTCACTCCGATCTCGCTGGTCGGCGCAAGCTCGTGCAAAACGTCGGACGATTTCGTGAAAATTGCGCATGCGCTTGACCGTGCGGCGAAGAAGGTCGGCGTCGACCTGATCGGCGGCTACTCCGCGCTCGTATCCAAGTCCATGACCCCTGCTGAAGAGCTGCTCATCCGCTCCCTGCCGAAAGCGCTGAGCGAAACGGACATCGTGTGCTCCTCCGTGAATGTGGGATCCACCAAAACCGGCATCGACATGAACTCCGTCGAGCTGCTCGGCCACATCATCAAAGACATCGCACACGCTACCGCAGATAACGATTCCTACGGATGTGTGAAATTCGTGGCATTCTGCAATGCCCCCGACGACAACCCGTTCATGGCAGGCGGCTTCCATGGCGTGACCGAAGGCGACGCGGTCATCAACGTCGGCGTTTCCGGCCCCGGCGTGGTTTCCCGCGCGCTGGACGAAGCCAAGGGCAAAGACTTCGAATTCCTGTGCGAAACCATCAAGCGCACCGCGTTCAAGATCACGCGCGTCGGCCAGCTGGTGGCACAGGAGGCATCCCGTCGTCTCGGCATTCCATTCGGCATCATCGACCTTTCCCTCGCGCCAACCCCGGCCGTAGGCGACTCCGTTGGCGAAGTTCTTGAAAAGATTGGCCTCGAACAGGTTGGCGCACCGGGCACCACCGCGGCGCTCGCCATGCTCAACGACCAGGTGAAGAAGGGCGGCATCATGGCGTCCTCCTACGTCGGCGGACTTTCCGGCGCGTTCATCCCTGTCTCCGAAGATAAGAACATGATCGACGCGGCAACCAATGGCTGCCTGAAGATCGAAAAGCTTGAGGCCATGACCTGCGTGTGCTCCGTCGGCCTCGACATGATCGCCATTCCGGGAGACACCACCGCATCCACCATTTCCGGCATCATCGCCGATGAGGCCGCCATCGGCATGGTCAACCAGAAGACCACCGCCGTGCGCGTGATTCCGGTGGAAGGCAAGGGCGTAGGGGAGATGGCCAACTTCGGCGGCCTGATGGGCTATGCGCCGATCATTCCGGTGAACCAGACCAGCTGCGAAGCTTTCGTGACCCGTGGCGGCCGCATCCCCGCCCCAATCCACAGCTTCAAAAACTAGCCCCTCCCTTCCCTCCTCCCGATGCATGCTTGTCGCGTGCGATTCATTCTTGCGATCTGTGCTTGCGTTGGGTGCATAAGCTGCTGTAATGGGGAGGTCGCAGAAGAGCGGGATATTCTATTCGCGACACACTCAAGGCCGTTCGGCCAAGCTTACGGTCTCGAACAGAATATCCCGCTCTTCTGCTCGCTTTCGTACATTTCGTTGTGTCTTGCATAAAAGAAAAGAAACTTACTTAAGTTGAACTCAGCGTAGCGGGAGAGGCGACGGGGTCTGTTTCAGACCGTAAAGACTTGGCCTGAGCGGCCTGGAGCGTGTCGGGAATAGACCCCGCCGCCTCTCCCGCGGAACTTGCTATACAAAAGCAAGTAAATTATTGAAAAACCTAGCAGTTGGCAGGCAGGGGAGGGATTACTGGCCGCCGGCGAAGCCTAGTTGGCGCCAGGCTTCGTAGATGGCGATGGATGCGCAGTTGGTGAGGTTCAGTGAACGCAGGCTCGGGCGCATTGGCAATCGCACCTGTTCGGCCACGTGTGGACCGGCCATAATATCCATCGGATCGGGAATGTTGCCCGGCTCCGGGCCGAATAGCAGAATGTCGGTCGGCTTGTATTCGATGTCGGTATACAGTTTGGTGGCGTGTGCAGTGAACGCGATGATGCGTGAATTCGGCATGGATTCCACTAGGTTTTCAAAATTCGGGTGTAATACCACGTGCGCCATATCGTGATAATCCAATCCGGCGCGGCGCAGCTTCGTATCGCGCAGATTGAATCCAAGCGGCTCCACCAAATGCAGAATCGTGCCGGTCACCGCGCACAGGCGGATTGCCGAACCGGTGTTGCCTGGAATTCGGGGGGAGTAGTAGCACAGGTGGGGCGTGGAAGTTTCGGCTTTTGCCGCGTCTTCGGCCGACAGCATTGCGTCGATTACAGAAATCGGATTGCCGTGCGCGTCGGTCACGAGTTCGTCCGGACCGTAATTCGACTTGCGATAGCCGTATTCGAACATTTTCTCGACTTTGGCTTCCGCTGCATTTGCGCCTTGCGCGTCATTGGTATGCTCTTCGTTCGTCATGAATGCAAGAATAGGTACGATGAACGACACGAACGGGAATAATACCGAAATCGAAAATGCCGAAGCTGTGGCGGTCGAGCTTGCTGAATGGTGGCATGCTTCGGCGCGTGACCTTCCGTGGCGATTCGGCCGTGCCACGCCATGGGGTGTGCTTGTTTCCGAGGTGATGAGCCAGCAGACGCAGATGAGCCGTGTGGTGCCGTATTGGAACGATTGGATGGAGCGTTGGCCTGATGCGGCTGCGCTTGCAGGTGCTGCGAAATCTGATGTGATCACTGCCTGGGGCAGGCTTGGGTACCCTCGGCGTGCGTTGCGATTGCAGGAATGCGCTCGTGTAGTCGCTTCCGACTATGGCAATGAGCTACCGCAAACATACGATGAGCTGTTGGCTCTGCCGGGTATCGGCGATTACACGGCCAGCGCGGTGATGAGTTTCGCGTTCGGAGAGCGCATCGCGGTGGTAGATACGAATATTCGCAGGGTGCTTTCGAGGGTTTTTCTTGGTGTGGAGTCGCTTGGTGGTGCTGCGAGCCCTGCTGAGCGTGCGTTGGCGAAGCAAGTGTTGCCGCAGGATGGTGCGTCGAAATGCAGGCGGTTCGACCGTTCTTCGGTGGTGTGGAATCAGTCGGTTATGGAATTGGGTGCGATTGTGTGTACGGCGAAATCGCCGTTGTGTGAGGCGTGTCCGGTTTCTTCGCGGTGTGTGTTTTTGCGTGATGGACGCCCGGGATTGGGGGAGCGTCGTACAAGGCCGCGTCAGCGTTTCCAAGGTACGGATCGTCAGGTGCGTGGGCTGGTGCTGAATGCGTTGCGTAATCTGCCGGAAGGTGAGATTGCCGTCGACCGTAAGTCGCTTGAACGATTGTGGGATGATCATATCCAACTTGACCGTTGCATCGCGTCGTTGGATGAGGATGGTCTTATTGAGATCCTGCCGAATGCGGATGTGCGTCTTCCGGTATGAAAAGGCGGGTGCTGACGTTCTTTGGATGCGTGCACGCTAGACTGTGGAATCATGGCACAGAAGACGTCCTCGAAATCCGGCAAGAAGCGTTCGAAAGAGCAGCAGGCGATATTTCGCCGTCGTCGCATTGTCGTCGGTATTGCGGTGGTGGTGCTGGTCTCTTTTCTGGTGTTTTGCCTGTATTCCCTGTCTAGGGGGATTGTCGCGGTGAGTCGGGAGATTCATCATGCGGATGCGTATGCGATTTCCCGTAAGGAAGTGCCGTCCCCGACGAAGAAGAAGAAAAGCGGGGTGCCGGATTGCAATGCGAAGAATGTTGCGCTTTCGTTGACTCCTGCGGCGTCGAGTCTCGGCGTGGGCGGTTCGATGGATTTTACGACGGATATCAAATATGACGGTTCCAGCAAGGTAGGCTGTTTGGTTGATATATCTGCTTCCAACGTTGTGTTGACGATCAAATCGGGCGATGATGTGATTTGGAAGTCTAATGTGTGCCCCGTGGATGCGGATTATCGTCTGTTGGCGAAGGGCGACAAGGTCAAGCAGACGATCACTTGGCCGGGAACGCGTACCGGCAGTGAGTGTGTGGAGGAATCCACCCTACCGAAGGTGGATCGGGGCGTGTATTCGGCGCAGCTTTCGATTGAGGGACATCCCAAGGCCAAGTCCGATCCGGTCGGCATAACCGTCGAATAAAAATCTACAGGATATGTTATTCTTATGACTTTGCGTACATGCGTGTCATATAGCGGGCACGCTGACAAGGAAGAAGCGCCCGCGTACTAGGCATATGGTGGCCAATGGGAGCGCTTCCGGGGAAACATATCGAAACGATTTAGCGAGCGATAAGGAACGTCCATTGGCTGAGGCTACGACGAACACCACCACCATCATCGCACGCGCCGACCAGCACGATATTGATCTGCACAAGGCGTCGGACCGTGTGAACTTCGGCTCCATCCGCGAGCCCATTGATGTACCCTACCTGTTGGGTGTACAGACTGACAGCTTTGACTGGCTCATCGGCAACGAGCGCTGGCAGAAGCGTGTCGAGAAGGATCTGGAGAACGGCACCAACACCGTGTCCCACACTTCTGGTCTTGACGAGGTCTTCCAGGAGATCTCTCCGATCGAGAACTTCGCTCAGACCATGAGCCTGACCTTCTCCGATCCGTACTTCGAAGAGCCGCGTCACACCGTGCAGGAATGCAAGGAGAAGGATTACACCTACTCCGCACCGCTGTACGTGAACGCCGAGTTCGAGAACGGCGACACCGGCGAGATCAAGTCCCAGACCGTGTTCATGGGCGACTTCCCGCTGCAGACCCCGCACGGCACCTTTATCATCGGCGGCACCGAGCGAGTCATCGTCTCCCAGCTTGTGCGCTCCCCGGGCGTCTACTTCGATCGTCAGCAGGACCGTACTTCCGACAAGGAAGTCTTCGGCGCGAAGATTATCCCGTCCCGCGGCGCATGGCTTGAGTTCGAGGTCGATAAGAAGGACCAGCCGCAGGTGCGCGTGGACCGCAAGCGCAAGCAGTCCGCCATCGTGTTCCTCATGGCCATCGGCATGACCAAGTCCGAGATCGCCAAGGCTTTCAAGGACTACCCGCTGGTGCTCGATGCACTCGAGAAGGAAACCCTCGAGACCCAGGACGAGGCCCTTGTTGACCTCTACCGCAAGATTCGTCCGGCTGACACCCCGACCCCCGAGGCCGGCAAGAACCTGCTGGACTCCTTCTACTTCAACACCAAGCGTTACGATCTGGCCCGCGTCGGCCGTTACAAGATCAACCGCAAGCTGGGCGTTGAGGCCGACTTCAACGACCGTTCCCTCCACCAGGAGGACATCATCGCCACCATCAAGTACTTGGTGGCCCTGCACGATGGTGCTGCGACCTTCCCGGGCAAGCGCAACGGCGAAGATGTTGACCTGCGCGTGGACGTTGACGATATCGACCACTTCGGCAACCGTCGTATCCGTCAGGTCGGTGAGCTGGTCCAGAACCAGCTGCGTACCGGTCTGTCCCGTATGGAGCGCGTGGTACGCGAGCGTATGACCACTCAGGACGCCGAGGCCATCACCCCGCAGTCCCTGATCAACATCCGCCCGGTGAACGCCACCATCAAGGAGTTCTTCGGCACCTCCCAGCTCTCCCAGTTCATGGACCAGAACAACCCGCTGTCCGGTGTGACGAACAAGCGTCGTCTCTCCGCTTTGGGCCCCGGCGGTCTGTCCCGCGATCGCGCCTCCATGGAGGTCCGCGACGTGCACCCGTCCCACTTTGGCCGTATGTGCCCGATCGAGTCTCCTGAAGGCCCGAACATCGGTCTGATTGGTTCTCTGGCAACCTTCGGCCGAGTCAACCCGTTCGGCTTCATCGAGACCCCGTACCGCAAGGTCGTCAACGGCCACGTGACCGACGAGGTCGAGTACATGACCGCTGACCGTGATCTCGACCACGTCATCGCCCAGGCCAACCAGGAACTTGACGAGAACGGCAACTTCGTCTCCAAGTCCGCCCTTGCCCGAGTCGGCGAGGAAGAGGCAGTCGATGTGCCGGTGAGCTCCGTGGATTACATGGATGTCTCCCCGCGTCAGATGGTCTCCCTCGGTGCCTCCCTGATTCCGTTCCTGGAGCATGATGAGGGCCACCGTGCACTGATGGGTACCAACATGCAGCGTCAGGCCGTGCCGCTGATCGAATCCGAGCGCCCGCTGGTGGGCACCGGCTCCGAATGGCGCGCCGCCAACGACTCCGGCGACGTCATCAAGTCCGAGAAGGACGGTGTGGTCACCTACGTGTCCGCCGACCTGATCCGTGTGATGAACGACGACGGCACCGCCAGCTCCTACAAGCTGGCTAAGTTCCAGCGTTCCAACCAGACCACCTGCTACAATCAGCGCCCGATCATCCACGATGGCGAGCGTGTGGAGGCCGGCTCGGTGCTGGCCGATGGTCCTGCCATCCAGAAGGGCGACCTGGCCCTAGGCAAGAACCTGCTCATCGCCTTCATGCCGTGGAACGGCTACAACTACGAGGATGCTGTGATCATCTCCCAGCGTCTCGTGCAGGACGACACCCTAAGCTCCATTCACATCGAGGAATACGAGATCGACGCCCGCGAAACCAAGCTGGGTGCCGAGGAGATCACCCGTGATCTGCCGAACGTCGGCGAAGACGCGGTGGCCAACCTCGATGAGCGTGGCATTATCCGCATCGGCGCCGAAGTCGAAGCCGGCGACATTCTGGTGGGTAAGGTCACCCCGAAGGGCGAAACCGAGCTGACTCCGGAAGAGCGCCTGCTGCGCGCCATCTTCGGTGAGAAGAGCCGCGAAGTGCGTGACACCTCGCTGCGTGTGCCTCACGGCGAGACCGGTACGGTGATTGACGTCAAGGAGATCACCCGCGAAGACGCCGAAGAAGACGGCGACGAGCTGCCGAACGGCGTGAACCAGATGATTCGCGTCTACATTGCGCAGCATCGTAAGATCACCCAGGGCGACAAGCTCTCCGGCCGACATGGCAACAAGGGTGTTATTTCCCGCATTCTGCCGGAAGAGGATATGCCGTTCCTCGCGGATGGTACTCCGGTCGACATCATGCTGAACCCGCTGGGTGTGCCTTCTCGAATGAACCTCGGCCAGGTGCTGGAACTGCATTTGGGTTGGATCGCGCATGCCGGCTGGGACATCTCCCTCGACCCGGATATCGAAGCCGCTTGGAAGAAGAACATTCCGCAGGGCGCCGAAAAGGGCGAGCCGGGCACTCCGGTGGCAACCCCGGTGTTCGACGGCGTTCGTCCGGAAACCATCAAGGGCCTGCTTTCCTGCACCTTGCCGGATCGCGACGGCAACAAGCTGGTCGGAGACGATGGCAAGGCTGTGCTGTTCGACGGTCGTACCGGCGAACCGTACCCGAAGCCGATCTCCGTTGGCTACATGTACATGCTGAAGCTGCACCACCTGGTCGACGACAAGATTCACGCACGTTCCACCGGCCCGTACTCCATGATCACCCAGCAGCCGTTGGGCGGCAAGGCTCAGTTCGGTGGCCAGCGTTTCGGCGAGATGGAAGTGTGGGCCCTCGAGGCCTACGGTGCCGCCTACACGCTGCACGAGATGATGACCACCAAGTCCGATGACGTCGACGGCCGCGTGCGTGTCTACGGTGCCATTGTGAAGGGTGACAACCTGCCGCCGGCAGGCATTCCGGAATCCTTCAAGGTGCTGCTTAAGGAAATGCAGTCCCTGTCCCTGAACGTCGAAGTGCTCAACGCGGAAGGCGTGGCCATCGACATGAAGGACGAGGACGACGATCCGTCTGCTTCCTCCGACGATCTTGGCTTCAACATCGGCGCGCGTCCCGACGCGGTCGCCAAGGCTGACCAGGTTGTGGAAGAACCTGAATTCCAGTGATCCCATGGCTGGTCGCGTCGTATGAAAACGTGGCGCGACCAGTCTGACGAAACGTGATTAAGCATTAAGAATCGATAGACAGGACAATAGAGTGCTGGACGTCAACGCATTTGACAAACTGAGGATTGGCCTGGCCACCGCCGATGACATCCGTAATTGGAGCCATGGCGAGGTCAAGAAGCCTGAAACCATTAACTACCGTACCCTGAAGCCAGAGAAAGACGGTCTGTTCGGCGAACAGATCTTCGGACCTACCCGTGACTGGGAGTGTGCCTGCGGCAAGTACAAGCGCGTACGTTTCAAGGGCATCGTCTGCGAACGCTGTGGTGTGGAAGTCACCAAGAGCCGTGTGCGCCGTGAGCGCATGGGCCATATCGAGCTTGCCGCTCCGGTGACCCACATCTGGTTCTTCAAGGGTGTTCCGTCCCGTTTGGGCTACCTGCTGGACATCGCTCCGAAGGATCTGGAAAAGGTCATCTACTTTGCCGCCTACATGGTCACCAGCGTCGATGAGGAACAGCGTCACGAGGATCTTCCGGGTCTGCAGGACGAGTTCGACAACGACATCGCCAACCTGGAGAAGCGTCGCAACGCGGAAATCGAAGAGCGTGCCAAGAAGGTCGAATCCGATCTGGCCGAACTTGAGGCCGAAGGCGAAGCCAGGGGTTCCGCACGCGCCAAGCTGCGCAACAGCGCCGAGCGTGAAATGGCCGCGATTCGCATCCGTTTCGACGAGCAGATCCAGCGTCTGAGCGCCGTGTTCGACCGCTTCAAGAACCTGAAGCCGGGCGACATGGAAGGCGACGTCGACCTGTGGCGTGAAATGGAAGACCGCTACGGCGACTACTTCGAAGGCTGCATGGGCGCCGAAGCCATCAAGAAGCGCTTGCAGGACTTCGATCTTGAGGCCGCTTCCAAGCAGCTGCGTGAGGAAATCGACACCGGCACCGGCCAGCGCAAGGCCCGCGCCCTGAAGCGTCTGAAGGTCGTCAACGCCTTCCTGACCACTGGCAACAAGCCAGAAGCCATGGTGCTCGACGTGATCCCGGTCATTCCGCCGGATCTGCGCCCGATGGTGCAGCTCGACGGTGGCCGTTTCGCCACCTCCGATCTCAACGACCTCTACCGTCGTGTGATCAACCGTAACAACCGTCTGAAGCGACTGATCGAGCTCGGCGCTCCTGAAATCATGCTCAACAACGAAAAGCGCATGCTTCAGGAAGCCGTCGACTCCCTGTTCGACAACGGTCGTCGTGGCCGTCCGGTCACCGGCGCTTCGAACCGCCCGCTGAAGTCCCTGAGCGACATGCTCAAGGGCAAGCAGGGTCGTTTCCGTCAGAACCTGCTTGGTAAGCGTGTGGACTATTCCGGCCGTTCCGTGATCGTGGTCGGTCCGTCCCTGCGCATGCACCAGTGCGGTCTGCCGAAGCCGATGGCCCTCGAACTGTTCAAGCCGTTCGTCATCAAGCGTCTTGTGGATCTCAACTACGCGCAGAACATGAAGAGCGCCAAGCGTCTTGTGGACCGTGGCGATTCCGAAGTGTGGGGCGTGCTCGAAGAGGTCATCGCCGAGCATCCGGTGCTTCTGAACCGTGCACCTACGCTGCACCGTCTGGGCATTCAGGCGTTCGAGCCGATCTTGGTGGAAGGCAAGGCCATCCACCTGCCGCCGCTTGCCTGCGCTGCATTCAACGCCGACTTCGATGGCGACCAGATGGCAGTCCACCTGCCGCTGTCCGCCGAAGCCCAGGCCGAGGCCCGTTCCCTGATGATGGCTTCCGACAACATTCTGAAGCCGGCAGACGGCCACACCGTGACCATGCCGAGCCAGGACATGATTCTCGGTCTGTACTACCTGACCACTGTCATCGACGGTGCCAAGGGCCAGGGCCGTGTGTTCTCCTCGCTTGAAGAGGCCGAAATGGCGCTCGACAAGCACGAGATTGACATGCAGGCCAAGGTGCTTATCCGCCTTCCGGAAGACTTCGTGCTTCCGAAGGGTTGGGAACCGAGCGAAGTCGAAGTCGTCGATCCTGAACCGGGCAGCCCGGCGGTGGTGAAAGAAGAGCGCTTCCACGATGGTTCCGTGCTTTTCGCAACCTCCTACGGTCGCATCCTGTTCAACAGCACGCTACCGGTCGACTACCCGTTCGTGAACGATCAGGCTCCGAAGAAGCGCCTGAGCAAGATCGTCGACGACATCGCAACCCGTTACTCCACCGCACAGGTGGCTGCAACGCTGGATGCTCTGAAGGATATGGGCTTCACCCGCGCACCGTGGTCCGGTGTGTCCTTCGCGTTCTCCGACGTTATCCAGCCGTCCGAGCGCGACGAGTTCATCGAGAAGTACGAAGCCGAAGCTGAAAAGGTCAACGAGAATTACGAAATCGGTATGCTCACCGAAGAGGAGCGCCGCCAAGAACTCATCGACCTGTGGACCAAGTGCACCAGCGAGGTTTCCGAGGCTGTCGAGGAACACTTCGACTCCAAGAACAACCTGGCTATCATCGTGCAGTCCGGTGCACGAGGAAACATGATGCAGATCAACCAGATCGCAGGCATGCGAGGCCTCGTGGCCAACCCGAAGGGCGAGATCATTCCTCGACCTGTGAAGTCCAACTACCGCGACGGCCTGTCCGTGCTGGAATACTTCATCTCCCAGCACGGCGCGCGTAAGGGCCTGGCCGATACCGCACTGCGTACTGCAGAGTCTGGTTACCTGACCCGTCGTCTGGTGGACGTCTCCCAGGACGTGATTGTGCGCGAAGAGGATTGCGGCACCAAGCGCGGTCTGACGATGAAGGTCGGCGAGCGTGACGCTGAGGGCAACCTGCATCTTGTCAAGGCTGCCGACGGTGGTCCGTATTCCCGTCTGCTCGCAGCTGACGTGATCGATCCGGCCGACGGCGAAACCGTGCTGTACAAGGCTGGCGACGCACTGTCCATGGACGTGCTCAACGACCTCGTCGCTCACGATGTGGAAGAAGTCAAGGCCCGTTCCGTGCTCACCTGCGACTCCAAGCGTGGTGTGTGCGCCAAGTGCTATGGCTGGTCTCTGGCCACCAACAAGCTGGTGGACGTCGGTGAGGCCGTTGGCATCGTAGCGGCACAGTCCATCGGCGAGCCTGGTACCCAGCTGACGCTGCGTTCCTTCCACTCCGGCGGCGTCGCTTCCGCATCCGATATCACCCAGGGTCTCCCTCGTGTTACCGAGCTTTTCGAAGCTCGTACCCCGAAGGGCGAGGCTCCGATCGCGGAGTTCGCAGGCGTGGTCAAGGTGGAAGACACCGAGCGCGGCCGTCAGGTCATGCTGAAGCCGGACGACGAATCCGTCGAGCCGATCGTCTACCCGGTGACCCGTCGCGCTCCGATGCTGGTCAAGGACGGCGAGCATGTCGAAGCTGGCACCCAGCTGATCGAAGGCTCCGTCGATCCTAAGAAGATCCTGCGCATCCTCGGCCCTCGTGCCGCCCAAGTGAACATTGTGGAGGAAGTGCACACCGTGTACCGCTCCCAGGGCGTGGATATTCACGACAAGCACATCGAGGTCATCGTGCACCAGATGCTGCGTCGTATCACCGTGATCGACTCCGGCGACACCGACCTGCTTCCGGGTGAACTGGTGGATCAGGCCCGCTTCAAGGCCTCCAACATGAAGGCCGTGAAGGAAGGCGGCAAGCCTGCCGCCGGCCGTCCGGAGCTGATGGGCATTACCAAGGCTTCGCTGGCAACCGATTCCTGGCTGTCCGCAGCCTCCTTCCAGGAGACCACCCGCGTGCTTACCGAAGCCGCCCTGAGCCAGAAGGTCGACGACCTGAAGGGCCTCAAGGAGAACGTCATCATCGGTAAGCTCATTCCGGCCGGTACCGGTCTTGCCCGTTACCGTAACGCCGTGGTCGAGCCCGACAAGGCTATTCGCGACACCATCTACCCGAACTTCGGTTTGGGTGGCGACGAGTCCGATGCTGCCTTCGGCGACGCGGATCTGTCCGAAGTCGACTTCTCCAACATCGATTTCGGCGATCTGAAGCTAGGCGACGACTTCAATCCGGATGACTTCCTGGACGACAATGGCGGCCAGATGGATTTGGGCGACAACCTGTGATCCGAAAGGCGATGATGGAACGACGTAACGTCTGAAATCATCCGATAGACATAAAAATGGGGATTGGCTTCAAACAGCTGATCCCCATTTTTAATACGAAAAAACACGATTGTTGCGATCATTATGCCAACAGTCGGCATATTACGAAACTGCCTGTATTGCAGAGCGAATTCACTATCGCAAATCAAACGTCAAATTACAATGAGGGTATGAGCTTTCTTCCATATCCGCCGCCGCCTGAACCAGGCTGGTACGATGATGACGCCACCGTAATGCCTCCCTTCGCCGATTTTGCAATGCCGGGAACGGTGCAATCTCAGCCGATGGAGCAGGTTTCCATGTTGCTGGAACCAATCAATGACGAGTCGGTCAACGACGAACCGACCAACGATGATGAGATCGATTGGGATGGCACAGTGCTGTCTTCGGCCTTCACCATGAAGCAGCCGAAGCTGGAATACACGCTTTACAATGAGCAGACCGGTCAGGAAGTGATTATCGACATGGGCGTGCTGCTGGGACGCAAGTCGTCCGTTGAAGTGCCGGAAGGTGCTAAGTCCGTGAAATTGGAGGATCCGACGCGCACGATTTCACGCAATCATGCGGCGATCAGCTTCGATCAGGATGGCACGTTGTGGATTGAGGATTACGGATCGCTTAATGGCACGTACATTATTCAAGGCAATGAGGAGACCAAGGTCGAGCACAAGCCGATAAAGTTTGAGGCACCTTGCACGATTCGTATCGGAGATCAGTTCTTTACGCTCGAACAGCGCTGATTGAGATGTTGTGTTGCGTATCGCCAAGTATGCCGTCAAACCGCAAGGTTTGGAATGATTGAAATGACGGTGCGACAATGAACGATGTCGAGAGTCGAAGAGAGCTATACACGTGAGGATGCGCATACACCCCTCTTCGACTATTGCGATTTGCTGCCTACCGACTGGCGCTTGCTGACTGGCTATTTGCTACTTGCGCAGGCGGATGGCCGCGTTGACGGCGGAATCATTGAGACTGGCAAGCCAGTCAAGCAGATCCGGGTAGATATTCGGATTGCGTGCGAGGAAGGGGCGCAGCTCCGGAGCCTCGCTCGCGATTTGAGCCATCAGCATCTTGTCTTGCGTGGTCATGGCCAATTCCGCTGGATTGGTATACGGGTCGGCGTATTCCGTTGAAACGTCGTGCGCCATATTCGATGCCGGCGCTTCCATGGACGATTCAGGCTGGTATTGGTCGGTTGCCGGCGGCTGGTATTGCATCTGATACTGCACTTCCGACGATTGCTGCGGCTGCTGATACTGCGCTTGCGTTTGGAATTGCTGTGCCGGTTCCGGAGCGGTTTCGGTATTCCTCTGCATAACGCCTTCCTGCGGAACCGGCCACCCCATCGCGACCAGCTGCTGGCGTGCGCGCTCATCGCCGAATTGGGCGACCCAACGTTTCAGACCCGGGTACGCACGTGGATTGGCAACCACATTCGCGCCGAATTCCGGATTTTCGTAAGCGATTTTCGCTAGAAACACGGGATCTGCGTTCGGATCCTGCACGGCTGCGGCCGCGGTATCGAAATCGACCATCATGATCTCCTTATCTCGTGTTCTGTAAGTATTGTATTGAATGCGCTGATAACAAAGTGGTCAATCTGATTATCAACGATTGCCATTGCGGGAACATGCGTATTATTGAATGGTTCGCAACGTCTGCAATGTGCCTTCCTGCAAATCGCCGATATCCTCATAATCTCCGATTTTGCTGACGTTCCAATCGATGTCAACCGTAGTATTTGTTGCCGTATCGGCTGCGTTATTCGCTGAATCGTCGCGCAGGTCAAGCATGATCGACGTGACATTGTCATTGCCGCCGGCATCGAGCGCGGACTGCACTAGCATTTCCGCGGCGACTTGCGGATTGTCGTACGCTGCCACCGTGTTTGCCTCGAAAATGGAAAACGTCGGCAAGTGAAAGTTTGGCGCGCCATCTGCGTAATGTCGGCAATGACTTGAGTATGTACTTGCGTTCCTGCACAATATCATGCCAATACTGCTGCACATGTTCCTCGTTGACGGTATTACCGGAGAAGGCCGCGTAATCGGCTTGTGTGCCCAAGGCAAGCAACGTTTCACAGGAAATATCCATCTGGCTTGCGATGGAGACCGCTTGTTCGCTGCGCGTGCCTTGAATGTCGAGTCCGCTTTGCCGAGCGAGCGCCGCCACGGATTGCCATCCTGCCGCCACTCGCTGTTGCGCGCTGCCGTGTTTTCTTGACCGTGCCAGTGCGATCGCTTTGATGGCGAGCAGGAGGCCGCATACGATGAGCAGCGTCCACAGGGGGCTTCCGTAGACGGCTACTTTTCTTGCGATTCTGCCGAAATGCTGCCAGAAGAGGTTGATTGACGTTTCATCAGCCATGCTTCCGCCGATTGAGGATTTGCCTTTGGCTTGGGTGTCGTCGCGTAGCGGGTCGGTGAGGGGTACTGGGGGTTGACGCACCAGGGCTTGCGGGTTCGGTGGGGTGAGGTTCTGGTTTTCGTCGGGGACTTTGGTTTCCTTTGGCGTCGGGTAGAACGCCACCCAGCCGTAGCCGTCCAGTTTGACTTCCACCCATGCGGTCGCGTCGTTGCCGGTGAATTCGATGACGGTGTTTTTCCCTTGTTTTTCGGTGCGGTTTTTGCTGATTTCGCCTTCATCGTCTTTTGGTAGGAATCCAAGCACCACTCGGCTTGGAAGTCCCAGGCTGCGTGCCATGAGTGCCATTGCGGAGGCGTATTGTTCGCTGTCTCCGACCATGGCCGTTCCGGCGAGCAGCTGGTCGATACGGTAGTTGCCGTGGCCGGCGGTAGACGGGTAATCGCCGCTCAAGCCGTGCGAGAACCAGCCTGATTCCTTGAGTTTTTCGGCGATGGCCTGGGCTGCTTCGCCTCCTTTGGATTGGCCGCCGGCTATGGCTGTGGCGAGTTTGTCCACACAGTCGGGCACATCTTCGGCTTTAGGCTGGCTGATGGAGGCTGCGTTGGCTTTGGTGATTTGCTTGTCGGTGGGAACTGCTGGCATGATGCCGGTTTCCGTGTAGGTGAGGCCTTCGGAGGTGCGTGAGGGGTAGATGGCCGACATGGTGTCGCTGTTGTAATAGAACGAGTCGACGTTTTCACTGTTGTCGAAGGTCACGCTGGATGCGGCTCCGGCAATGGGTAGCCAGTAGTCGCTCAGGTCTTTGTTCACGGTGAATGTTGCGGTGAATTTCTTGCCTTCGGCGTTGTTGGTGATGGAGGTGCCGACGCGATGGTAATTGGAGGAGTCCGACGACATGGTGGAATCGGACAGGTTCCATACGTTGCCGTCGAAACGGTCCATGACCGCTAGTCGCACGCTCGATCCTGCGGGCAGGTTTTCGACGGTGAGGAGCACGTCGTCCTTGCTGTTTTTGATGTACGAACGCATGCCGCTCAACGGGCTTGTGTAATCGTGCGGGCTGAGCGGCGGATCGTAATGGTCGCGCAGAATGGTGCGGTCCTGACCGACGGCAAGGCATCCTCCAATCGCCAATGCGATGCAAACAACCACGATTGTCACGGAACTGATCCAACGTCCCAATTCCAGTAATTTCCAACGTGCGCTGATCCAAATCACGAGCACAAGCGCCATCGCGGTGCCGACGAATATGCGGTAATAGCCGGAAGATGAGCCGAGCAATGCACAGATTGCAAGATTGGCGATGACGGGAATGATGGCGATCATGGTGAATCGGCCATCTTCCGTCACTGCGAAAATGCCGGTGAGCAGCGCGGACCACAGGCAGATGGTCCATACGGCAAGCAGGCAGCCGTCCGCGGTACCGGTTGGAGGCTCGACCGACAGAATGAATTTGAAGGAGCCAAGCATCTGCACCCAACCTTGCGTAAGCGTGCGCAGGGTTGGAACGAAGTGTGCGATGGTGGTGTCGTTGAGGAACAGAACCGGGCCGACAACCAGTTGCGCGACGGCCATGAACAGCATTTGCCACCAGAGGCGGAGCATGGGAACCGTGCCTGCGAGCGCCACGAGGGATCCGATGATGGTGGCTGGAATGGCGGCGAGGGCCCAGGATGCGACTGATCCGTAGACGTCGATGAGGTTGCTGGCTGCGGCGAGGGTGAATAGGGCTGCTACGAGAAGGCTTGCGTATTGTGAGGCGCGTGGTCGGCGTAGGCAGGGGAGGGCTTGCGATTTGCTGTCTCGTGACATCCAGATGACGGAGTGTGTGGAGTCGGCCCATGAACCTGTTCCGGTGCCTGTTCCCGTGAAGGTGTTGCCGAATCCGGTGGTGTGTCCGGTGCCGGTCTCGTCGGTATTGGCGTTGTGTTTGCTGAATCCTGTGGTGCTCATGCCAGTACCCCCATGATTATTGGGAGGTCGTCTAGGCTTCCTACGGTCGCCAGGGTGAAGTCGGAGTACCGTTTGATGGCACGTGGTTGCCCGATGGCGGTTTGCAGTACCACGCAGGTTGCGGATCGGGGGAGTGCGAGCGCCATGTGTTTGATCTCGTCGATGCTTTTGAGTCTGCCGACGGTGATGTAGTAGAACGATGAGTCGGGGGTGTGGGTGAGGGTGGTTTGCGCGAGGTTCGGATCGTCGTTGATGTCGGGGGTGATGGCGCTGCAGCCGTCGAGGAATTCCGTGGAGTTGCGTGGCACGGCGTGTTCGTTTCCTGCATGTGCGGTTACCGGGCGGTTTTGGAGCAGGCATTGTACGCCGATGGATGCGTGGACGGATACCGCCAGTTCGAATTCGTCGGAGCTGAGGTAGTCGTCTGGGTTCACGCTGATGGTCAATGCGGTGTCGGTGCGTCGGGTCGCTTCGTATTGGCGGATCATCAGCGTTCCTGTTTTTGCGGAGCTGAGCCAGTGCACGTTGCGCACGTCGTCGCCCGGCTCGTATTCGCGCAGTCCGTAGAAGTCGAGGTCGTCGTCGACGATTTCGCCGCTGGGCTGACCTTCGAGGTCTCGCGGAATTCCGGCGTTGAGTGTGTTCAGCATGACGGTTTGAGGGTGGATGAACACGTTGATTTGGTCGACGAGTTTCTTTTCGTGCCGTACGAGTCCGAATGGGTCGCCTTTGCGTATGGAAAGCGGTCCGATCGGCAGCACTGCGCGGGAGACGGCGGTGAATTCCACGGTTGTTTGGCGTGATTGGCCGGCGGCGAGTATGGGGATGGAGAATCGTTCGTGGTTGTCGCCGATAGGCAGGTCGCCTCGCGCGGATGTGGTTGGCGTGCGTCCTGGATTGTCGATGCGTATGTCGACTTTTACGGTGTCTGACACGGTGACTCGTCTGCTGGACACGTCTATGGTGGCGGTGAATGACGTGTTGCCGAGCGACAGCAGGATGGCGGCGACCATCATGCAGGCGAACACGATCGTCATGGCCAACAGTTCATGCCATCCGAGAATCGTGAACGTTATGAGTGAGGCGATGGTGAGTCCGGTCACGGCCCATCCGAGCGGTGACATATATGAGGTGACCAGTCGTTTGATGCGATGTTTGATGCGTCGCAGGGATCGTTGCATGGTTCTCCTGTGTTGCATGGTTTTGGATTGTCGCATACTTGACCTTTCGGGTGTTTACGAACGTTTCGTGCGATTGCGTGCTTCTGTCTTGCTGCGCGTGCAGTGCAGCTGCGTTGGGTATGCGCTTCAGGCGGTGACGCCTACGGTCGGTGCGGGTACGTTTTCGAGGATCTGTTCGATCATCAGTTCGGGGGTGGATCCGGCGAACGTGGCCTCCGCGGTGAGCGTGATGCGGTGCGCGAGCACAGCGACAGCCAGCTGCTTCACATCGTCAGGTACCACATATCCTCGATTGTTGGACGCCGCCCACACGCGGGCGCATCGGGTCAGCGCGAGTGCGCCTCGCATGGACGATCCGACCTGGATGCGTTCGTTGTGGCGCGTCGCTTCCACCAAGCGCACGATGTATTCGAGGATCGCGTCGTCAAGATGTACGGTTTCGCTGATGGCACGCATGCGCAGCACGTCGTTGCCGGTGAGCACCGCATGCACAGTGGATGCACGGTCGGTGACGTTGACCTGTTTGAGAATGCTCACGCTCACGTCATGGCTCGGATAGCCGATGGTTGTTTTGATGAGGAAACGATCCATCTGCGCTTCCGGCAGTTTGTAGGTGCCGAGCTGTTCTATGGGGTTCTGGGTGGCGATGACCATGAAAGGTTGCGGTACCGTGTGGGTTTCGCCGTCGACGGTGACTTTCTGCTCTTCCATGACTTCGAGCAGTGCGGACTGTGTTTTCGGCGAGGCTCGGTTGATTTCGTCGGCAAGCACGACGGAAGCGAAAATCGGGCCTTCACGGTATTCGAATTCGCTGTTCTTCTGGTCGTAGTAGGTTACGCCGACCACGTCGGAAGGCAGCAGATCCGGAGTGAACTGGATGCGCTTGAACGACATGTCGATGGAGTTGGCGAGGCCTCGGGCCAGCTGTGTCTTGCCTGTTCCGGGGTTGTCTTCAAGCAGAATGTGGCCGCCAACGATCATGGCGGTGGCACATTGGCGGATCGGCTGCTCCTTGCCGACCACAACCTGGGAGACGCTGTCGACCAGTTTGGTGAACTGGTTGTGGAATTCGGTGATGTCGGCTTGTGGGGCGGACATCATGGACGAGGTTGCGGCTGGATGTGCGGGCTTGACTGGCGATGCCGCTGCCGGAATTGGCTGCGATTGCGGTAACGGTTGTCGCATCTGCACAGGCTGTGCCGGTTGCGCCTTCAAGGGTTGCGTTGTTGGAAGCGTAGGCATTGCAGGCCTGTAGGGCATTGCATTGTATGCGCTGAGCATGGTGCCTTCATCGTCGGCATCGAACGTGTCGGTGGCGTAATGGTTCGCATTATGCGCGCTGAGTACCGTGCCGTCATCGTCGCCGCTTTGCTCCTGCGGATGCGTTGGCAGGCTTGGAACTTGGAATGCGGGGCGCGCCTGCGGATTGCCGGGCTGTTGCGGCTTGTTCGTATAGTGCCGGATAGAACCCAGCTGGGTGGCGTCGTCGTTGTCGTTGCTCATGGGTGCTCCTTGTTTGCTTCTGTTGATCGTATTGATGATTGGCTGTCGATATTGGATTGTTCATCGAGATTGCCGTACCGGCTAGCGATTGGCGTAATAGGCCAAGCCTCTCACCCACGGCTTGCTTTTTCCATCGATGGTGGAAAGAGCTACGGATGAAGCCGTAGGGGTGTTACTTTGCTTTGATTCCGACTGGTCTGGATTGGGGTCAGTTTCAGGATCAGTGGTCGGCTCGCTATAGCGGTCGGAGTCTTTGATCGTTGATCCGTCTACCTCGTTGTTGAGTGCCGGGTCTGGACCGGTGACTTTGAACTTCCATGTATAGTCGACCCCCGTTGGCAGCTTTTCGGCGTTCAACTGACTGGTACCTTGGGTCCAAGGGATTTCGTATGTTTTGCCACCTCCGGTGAATACGAAGGAGTAGCTGCCAATTTGATTCCACGTTTTCACCGATCCGCCGGCGACCTTGATGAGATTCGTGGCATTGGCATCCCAGGCAAGGGTCGGCATGGTAGTGATTTCCGCCCTGGTTTTGTTGCCTACGGTATTGCTGCTGGCAGTTTCAGGGGTGCTGATATGCGACGTATCAATGAAGTATTGCTGGACATTTACCGTATCGCAGGTACTCCAATTACCGGAAAGCGGCCACTCTGCCCTGTTCTCGTGAACATCATCATTGTAATAATCCTTGGCCTTTACAACAAAGCCCGTGACGCGTCCTTTTTTGGACCAGGTTGCCACACATATATTGTTGTTGAGTTCCAGCTTCACATTGGTTGGGGGATCGACTGCCATGAAGGGCGAAACGGACGTTTCGCTGATCAATGAGCCACTGTGTTCCGTGACCACGGTAATCGTCGGCTTAATCTCTTTGTAATACCACTCGTTCTTGATGTCGAATTCGACGGAATAGTTCGTGGCATTGGTCTCCACGGATTTGTCTTCGTTTCTGATACTTACCGTAATCGACTGGTATTTCGAGTTGCGGGCGTCATTGATTCGCCCGCTCACCACAATCTTGTCGCTATTCTGCATTGCTGAGATGGTCGGTTTGTCGGGCGTGCCCCAAGGTGAAACGGCATTGGATGTGGCGGATGGTTGACTCCAGTTTATCTTGTTATGCGCTTTGACCGTGGCTGTATAGGATGCGCCATTGGTAATCGCATTGTCGTTGAATTTGAACGTGAAGCTTGTACCTTCAACCTTTTGCGTCGGATTCGCCATATTGGACCCATTTAATGTCACCTCATAGCCGTCGACGGCAGAGAAATTGCCTTCCGGAGCCTTCCATGTGACAACAACGGTGTTCTTGCCGGCTTCGGCCTTCACGTCGGTCGGTGCGTCCGGAAGCTTGTCAGGCGTGCCTTCCACACCGTTCGACTCCTTCGACCAGCCGATCTCATTCTTGGCTTGCACCTTGAACGAGTACGTCTTGCCGTTCTTCAAACCGGTAATCTGGCAGGAGGTCACGGAACCGCACGATTTCTCGCCGGAACCGTTGCCGCTCCACGTCACCTTGTATTCGCTGATCGGGCTGCCGTTCGAAGAGCCGGCCGTCCAACTCAGATTTACCGCGCCATCCTGCGGGTCTCCCGCGATGGGGGAGAGTAGAGGCGCATCCGGCTTGTCCATTACCGAAATGCTGATGGTGCCTGTCACCTCACGTTCCTTCGTATTGGTGGCATCACGCACGTTGACGATTACCTTGTTGGTGCTCGCGCCGATGTCGGAAGCTGCGCTGATCGATACCACACCGTTGGCCGGACAGTCCACGGTCAGCTTCGACGCGCCGTCGGATGTGCATCCGGTCACGGTCAACGTGGAATCGGGGAATGGATTGTACGCGTCGGCAAGCAGGTTCACTTCCTCGCTGCTTCCCGCCTTGACCTTCAGGGTTTTCGCGTTGATGCGCGCCAAAGGCCTGTTGGATGCCGTCACACGAACCGTGACGCCTGCGCTCACCGTGCCCTTCGAATATTGGATCGAAATGGGCACGCTCACCGTAGTTCCCGGCGACGTGGTCTTGTCGGCGGACACGGTCAGCTTGCCGTTCGAACTTACCTTGGCGCTCACCTGGTCGGAATCAGCGCCACCCGAATACGTGTACCGCTTTTCATCGTCGTACAGGTCGGACGCCGAATGGGTCAACGCGGTCAGATCGATGGTGGTGGCGCTTTCGCCGGCGACCACGTCGATGGTGGACGAAGAGAATGTCGGCGCGGGCACGTCGCGCCCGATTACGGTGATCGGCAACGTTAGCACCGCCGAATTGATGATTTTCACCTTGTCGTTCTTGTCGCGCTTGCCATCGACCGCGGTGAAGGTAATGGATGCGGGGCCGGAGTAATCCTTCGGCGCGGTGAACTTCAACATCTGGTCGTTCACATACAGGTCGCCGTCCGCAGCCTTCGTGGCGCTCACCGAATCGCCGTCCACATACGCGGTCTTGCCTGCGCCCACACGCACGTAATCGGCGATATTGATGGTGATCGTCTCGCGTGCGTTCACCTTCAAAGCCGGCGCTTTCGGTCGAAGGATCGGCGGAAACACGCCGTATGCGGGCACTTGGATGAACGCCGTGGATGTGATGTCATACGTTGTGTTGGTCACGGTGTATGGCACGGCTCGCGCTTCGTCCGTCAATTCCACGGTAATGATCGTGGACTTGTCTCCGCTCTTGACATGCGCATGGTCGGTGGCCGAATCATCAACGGCCACGTGCAGTTCGTCGGCGCTGCCGGAAGGGTTCGCGATCCATTGCGAAACGTCCACGTCGACCGATTTCTTGTCGATCGTCGCCGAAGAAGGCACACGATAGTCGTATGCGGTCGGTGGTTCGATGGTGGCGTTGCCATCGACGTTCACCGTCAATGTTGCGGTGTCAGACAATCCGGCTTTGTCTTTGACCGTATACGCCACGTAATAGGTGCCCACCTGCTGCGGTGTGGTGAAGGCGAGCACATTATCCGCTACGGTCACATTGCTGATGTCTTGCGATTCGATGTCTTCGCTGACGGTCAGGTCGGTGCTGTCTCCGGAAATGTCGTTTTGCGCCACGGGTACGGTTGCCGCGGTGTTGGGACGCAATGTGATTTCGTCGTCACGTGCGTACACGCCCGAGTCGGTGCCGGATTTGAACACGCCCACGCGGATCTGCGCTTGGGATCGTTGGCCGGTCCAGTCTTCGACGGCGTATGAGAAGGTGTCGGTTCCTGCGGAGTCGGCATATGCTTCGTATACCAGGTAGGTGGCTCCGACTTCGCTGATGCGTCCGAGCGTCGGAGCCTTGTTGCCAAGACCAAGCAGCTGCACGTCGTCGCCATCGGAGTCGATGCCGGTCAAGGTGATCGGGATTTGGACTTTCTGTCCTGCTGCAACCTGTGCCTCAACGTCGGATGGTGTTGGCGCCGCCTTGTTTTCGGCGTCTTTTTGATGCACGTTGATGGTGATTGTGGCGGATGCCGCGTTGCCGAGATTGTCTTTGACCGTGTACGTTACGGGGAAGGATCCGGTTTGGTCGGATGCTTGGTATCGTACGGTGTTGCCTGATACGAATACGAGTCCTTTGAACGTGTTCTTGTCGTATTGCAGGTCGTTTTGCAGGCTTACCGTGGTGCCGTCGGCGTAGGTAACGTGGTCGAGCACGTTGATGGAGACGATGCCGTCGGTGCGTACCTGCGTGGTGATGTTGTCGGCTTTCGGCACGGAGTTGGAGGTGGTCAATGCCGGCGGCTGTAGTACGATCACGCCGGTCGACGTGCCTGTCGCGTTGGCTACGCCGTATTTGATTTGCACGGGTTCGGTCGGTACCTGCCGTGCGGTGATGTAGATGCGCTTGTTGCTCACGACGCCGGTTTTGATGCCGCTTGCCGCGTCGGCGGTCACGTTGGTCACGGACAATACGCCGCCCATCGGGTCGACGTCGTTGGCCAGGGGTTCCATGATCGCGGTGTTGTCGGCGCCGAGCAGCGCCACGTCGTTGGCGGCGATGGGCTTGGCGGAGTCTCCGGCCACGGCCTGCACTTCGATGCGAGTCAGGCCGGTCGCGGGAATGGATCCTTGCGTGATGGTGTAGGGCACATAGTAGGTGCCGGGGTTGGGCGCGCTGAATGTGAACGACATGTCGGCGGCGTTCATGGTGGTGGATGCGCCGGATGGGGTTTCCACGGCGGTCAGCTGCGCGGGCTCGGCCGAGGTGCTGTGCACGTATTGTTTGAGTGAAACGGTGGTGCGCGTGTCTGGCGTGGTCTGCTTGACTACCGGATCGATTACCGCGGCCAACGTGTTGGCCGGTTTCACTGAGAAATACACCATGCCGGTGCCGGTCTGCTGGCCGTCGGAAACGGTTACTTCGATGCCGGCGCGTCCGGAAGGCATGGATCCCGCGTTGAATACGAGCTGCCCGTCGGCTCGCGTGGAGACGGTCACCTGGTCGGTGTTCTGCGGGGTTGCGGATACGAGCGTGAGCGGATCGCCGTCGGGGTCGGAGAAGCTGCCCAATGCGTTAGTGGTGTAGGTGGCTCCTTGCTCCACGTCGATTTCCGGTGGCGTATCGGTTTGCTGGGGCGCGTTGTCGTCGCCTCCGACCAAGGTGAGGTTCACTTTGGCGTTGGATGTCTGCCCGCGTCCGTCGGAAATCTCATAGCTGAACGATGCCGATCCTTCGGCTGCCGCGGATGCGTCGAGCTGCAGATATCGTCCGTTGTATACGGGCGAGACGCTGATGTTGGCTCCGTCCGGGGCACTTACCAAGGTGATGCGCAGCACGGAACAGTCGGTCTGCTCGTCGTTGCGAAGCACGTCGAGGATCTGCTGCGATCCTGTTCTCGCGCCGAACGAATCGTCTTCCGCTTTGATCTGCCCGGATTGCGACGAGCAGGTTTTGCTGAAATTATGCTGGTTGTTGGCACTGTCGGTGTTCTGTTCCTGTTGCTTCGACTGTTTGGTTTCCACCTTATTCCATTGGATTTTGATGACTTTGGTGGATTCCTGCGGATTCCAGACGTTGCCGTTGACCACGTCATTGAGTATGACCAGACGATGGTTGGTGCGAAATATCAGTTCCGAAGTGGCGTTGATGTTGGTCAGGGTGTCGAATGCCATGTCCGAATCGTCGGCGGAGCATACTTTGGCGTAATTGTTGGCTTTCTGCGCCCACGCGGCGAATACGCATCCGCCTGTGGATACCGGCTGGGCGGGCTCGCCCTTGCCGGAATTTGGTGTTTCAGAGGTTTTCTTGGTGCTGAGGTTCACCGTTGCGAGCCCGCGTGGTGTCGCCACGGCCACCCATCCGTTTTGTTTGCCGTCCGTGGAAGGGGCCTGCAAGGTCATGCTGCCCTGCAGATTGATGGCTGCGCTTCCCTGCGGCCAATACACGGTGCCTTTTGCCGCCACGACCGGGGTTTCGCCGATGACGGTGAACGATTCGGCATGCGGTGCGCCTCCTATCGTGCCAACTTGCTCGCACGCGCCTTGCGACTTGTCGATGCTCATCACCGCGCCATCAGAAGCACGATATCCGTATACGGTTCCGTTATGCGTCACCGTGATTTTTCCACCGGATCCCAGTTTCATTTTCGGCTTGTCGGTGGTGGGATTGACGGATTTCACATCGGAAGCGGATCCCACCCACACATTGCCGGTTTTGACGTTGATGAACGCTGCGGTATCGCCTCCGACAATGGTTTCGATATCCGTTTTGATGGCGGTGTTGCCGGTCTCGCTGATTGTGGAAGCTGCGATGTTGCTGGCTTTCGTACCTTCGGAAATCACGGTGCTGCCATTATGTTGGGCCACGTCGAAACGGGAGGCTGTGGACGAGACTCCAGCGTCCACATCCTTGTTTTTTGCATTGAATCGTGCGGCCTTGCGGTCCTTCAGCGAAGTGATCCACACGGTGCCGTCGTCAAGTTGTACATGCTGTTGTGTTACCGAACTGACGATGAACGCGCCTGCGATGATGCCCAGCAGCAGAAACAGCATGACGATCGGTGTGATCCACCGTCTGCTTCTCGACGGCAACAGCAGTTTGCACATCATCGGTCCGAAGCGCAATTGTCGTTCGTGCGATTGTGCCGACTGATTGGCTGCGTTCTTGCGTTTGCCCATTTTCGGTTCTTCCTTGAGCGTTTCGATGGTCGTTGTGTTCGTTCCGGACATCGCCTGCGATTGAATAATGCCGTTGGCCAACCCTGTTATGAAGCGCTGTGATGCTTATGGTTTGGCTGCGCACGCGATCGCAGGATTCTGTGACATCTGACGGTCGGCTCGGATGAGGCTCACCTGAATGCAGGTCTGCGAGCCGTCGGCGGGTTCGATGCTGATATGCGTGTCGGTGGTGGTGGTTCCCTGGGTATTCGGATTAACACCAGCATCGCCGACCATCGACCATGCGTATGAATCCCCGTTCTGCGGGTCGGGATTCGCCCAAGTGAACTGCACACTGCCGCCATCGGCGGAATATGACCCGGTCAGATTCTCGACACTGGGCACACTGCCGGTGGTGATGGCCGAATCAGGCGAATCGTTCTCCTGATCATACGTTTCCGGATTCTTGATCTGCACGCTGCTGTTGTCTGAGACGGAATCCATATTCGGCATGATCACATACGCGAACGCCAGCTCGACGGCTGCAATCGCGGCGACCACCGAAACAACGATCGTAAGAGGCTTGGCCCAAATGCTGCGTTGCTTTGGGGCAGTTGGCGAAACCTGAATGTTCGCCTGCGACTGTGCGTACAGGTTCTGCGGGAACGGCGGTTCCCCCTCAACCGTGGTCGGCGTGGCATGTCCATACAATTCCTGCTGCACACGCTGCATGTCGCGCGCGAAATCATATGCGGAATAATATCGGTCCTCCGGCGTTTCATTCAACGCCTTGCGCAGGATCCGCTCCACTTGTGGAGGAACATCCGGACTGTTGAGCTTGGGTGGCGGATTGGTGAGAATGATGTTCCTCAGTAGAGTGCCGCGTTCTTTGCCTCGGGTTGCGCCAAGAGCTTCGGAATAGCCGTATTCGTACGGCGACTGGCCCGTCAGCATGGCAAACAGCGTCGCCCCCAGAGAATAAATGTCGGAGGATTCGTTGCCTCCGCCGTTCTTCGCAAGCACTTCCGGCGGAGCCCACGCGATGGTGTAGCCGATGCCGGGGCGTCCGTAAATCGTTCTCGCGATGCCGAAATCGGAAAGCATGGGCATGCCGTGCGTGTTGATGAGAATATTGCTGGGCTTGATGTCGCGGTGGATGATGCCTTCGCGATGCGCAGTGGAAAGGGCGCTTGCCAGATTGATGCCGACGGTGAGCATCTGGTCTGCGTTGAGACGGTTGGATTCCAGGAAGGTCTTGTAATTGCCTCCCGGAGCGTATTCGAACACGGTGTAGCCGTTGCCTGTGGCGGTGACGCCGCTTTCGTACACCGAAAGAATGTAAGGGTGTGATGAGATTTTGCCCATGAAGTTCGCTTCGGAACGGAATCTTGCCGCCGCGCGCGGGTCGAGCATTCCCTTGCTGACTTTGATGGCCACCTGACGGCTGGGGGAAAGCTGCTGATACAAGTACACGTTCGCTTCGGAACCGGACCCCAACTTCTGGGCGAATGTGTACCCAGGGATTTGAGGGGGAATGCTATCCATGGCTTCCATATGCTCTCTTTCCTCGTAATGCGTATGCTTTTCACTGCCTTCTCTGAAGGCCATGCTATCCGAAGACCAACCCGGAAACCTACCAGTAAGGGGTCGAATATCCGCATACGAAGACGGGCATCCGAGGTGTTCCCATGTCCCGCCCTTTCGCGGCCACCGAGCCTTCCAGCATGAGTTTCCTCCATTGCCGGATTTGTCAGGTAAAGGAGGATGAGACTAGTAGTGTTGGGAGGCATGATGGATTTGGAAGATCTTGCTCACGTCACGTTGGTTGCGGGAGCGCCGCGCAGCGGAAAAACCGAGTTTGCGTTGGACATGCTGATCGCCGCGATGAAGCGGTATGGTGATGCGAATGCCGTGATGACGGTGTCCGGCAGACAGATCGCCGACATGTTGGGCGATCGCGCGATCCGTGAATTGTCGGCGGTTTCGCAGGCTCGACCGGTCACCACATTGTCGGCCGTCGCATTCCGCCTGCTGACGGCCGCAAGATCCGCACAGGGCAAACCGTTGCCGAAACTGTTGAACGGCGCCGAACAGGATGTGATCATCCGCAAGGTGCTTGCATCGCATGTGGAACATAGGCAGCATGGCGACGAGTGCGCCACCTGCGATCTGCTGCGTGTCTATTTCGCTGTTTCCGAATGGTCCGGACTGGTGGCCGACGATTCCACCGACGCATTCGCCAACCAATTGCGAGACATGCTTGCGCGCATGAACGAGATCGGTGCGAAACCGGAGCTTGAAAACATGCTCATCGCCCGCGCGGCCAGCAGGAATGGCGAGCTTGACGCGCGTCGCGAACGCCTGCGCACCCAATGGCGTCTCGCCTTCGCGCTGCGGGAGGAATACAATGCGGCGATTCGTGCAGCCTATTCCGGCGAATACCGTCTTGATGCGTCGCAACTGATGATCGACGCCACCGAGGCCGTGTCTGACATACGGGATGCCGATATTCCAAACATGCTGATCGTCGACGATTTCCAGGATGCGACGTTGGCTGGCTTCGCCCTGCTTGAGGCCTTGCATAATCGCGGGACGCGCCTGCTGTTGGTGGGCAATCCCGACGAAGCCGTGCAGACGTTCCGCGGATCGTATCCGGAATATCTGTTCAACGAGGCGCAGTCGCGCATGGGAGCGCGATTGGAGCGCATCGAAAACCTGTATACCGCATGCGAAAATGATGGCGCGCAAACCATTCGAAACGCGTCGAACAGGCAAAACGTGCATGACGACTATCGCACGCTTGTCGCGACCCGCGTAAGCCTGTCGATCGCAAGCACGGAACCGACTGACGTGCCCCTGCCGGAGCGCCCAGGCAAAATGCGGAACATACCGGGGGCGATGCCTATCGAAGCATTGCCGTCCGGCAATACGGATGCTTGCGTCACGCCTGCCGACGGCAGTGTGGAAACGGCCCTGTACCGTTCCTCGTCCGAAGAGCTCGATGACGTGGTGTGGAAAATCAAAACCGAGCATTTGCAACGTTCCCGCGAATGGAACGACATGGCTGTGATCACGCATGACAATGCCACCGTACGCGCGTTCGGCGAACGGCTGCGTGCCGATGGCGTTCCCGTGCGCTATTCGAGCGTGACACGACCGTTGAAGGACGAACCGTTCGTGCAAGGCCTGTTCGCGCTGATTGAATTGGCGGAATTGAAAAGGCGGACAATCGCGGCTTCGGGCATGGACCCGCAGGCGGCCGGATCCTATATTCGTTCACGTGTGGCGTCGATCATGGCATCTCCGCTGATTACGGTCGGCGGCGACAGACGGCATGAAGGGCGCCCGGCCCGTCTCGCGTCCGTGGAATCCGCGATGCATGCGTTGGCTTCGCTCGCTGAGATTGTGGGCGATGATGAGATTCGCGCGCAGGATTCTGCGAACATGGCGAAGACGGACGTCGAACAGCAGTCGTCGCTGCTGCGTTTGATGGCGGATTGGCATGAATACATGGCGAAATGCCATGCGATTTCCGACGAAGGTCAACATGATGGTGGGCATGATGGAGACCAGAATGATCCCGTGTTCGATATGGACGCTCTATACGTGCTTCTTTTGGAAGGAAACACCGATCGTGTGATCGACACGATCGCCTCCGTGACGGGCTCGGATCCACAGGTCAAGGCTTTCGCATCATTGTGGAAAGTGCTTGACAAAACGTGCGAGGCGGAACGCAAGCTGGTTTTGCGTGAACCGCAATACATGTTGGATTGCGCATGGCGTGCCTGCGGAAAAGCGGAAATCTGGCAGCGCGTAGCCTTGGAGCATTCGGCGGCCGGCCGTGCCGCGAACGACCGACTTGATGCGGCGATGCGCTTGTTCAACTACGCTTCCGGCGGCGAATCAAGCGGCGAGTTCGCCGCACGCACCATTGAAGCGTTCATGGAACAGGTGCGCTCGCTGACTATCGAGGCGGATTCGTTGGCTCACACCGCGCCCATCGACCAGGCAGTGACACTGACCACGCCCGCAGGCGCGGCGGGAAGGCATTGGAACCTGGTGTTTCTGCCGTCCTTGCAGCAAGGGCAATGGCCGAATCTTACGCCACGCAACACATTGTTCGGCGGTGAGGAACTCGCCGATGTGATGTTGCATGGCGAGCTGTCCGATACCGTCACCACTTCGGCGGGCAAGCGGGATGCGCAATTGGCTGCCGTGCTCGCATCCGAGCAGAAAAGCTTCCTGGTGGCGTTGACCCGTGCCGATGAGTGCGCGGTGATGAGCGCCGTGCTGAACGACGACCACGTGCCATCTGATTTTCTGTACGGATATGTGCCGGAATGGTTTGACCGCGATAGAGACGCCGATATGGAACGGCGCGAATATGCGGCGATCGGCAGTCAGGGCGATTATGCGGGACTTGAATCCGATCCCCGTGGCTTGATCGCGGCCGCGCGAAGCGTGCTTGCGATGGAACCGTCGAACAGCCCGAAGGCCCGTGACGCCGCTGAAACATTGGCATTGCTGGCCTCTCGAGGCATTAGGGCGGCTGATCCCGATTGTTGGCCGTTCGTGGAGGAGCCTGTTTCACTCGCTGAACGGGAAACGATTCAAGATGGCAAGACACGGCAATCCGACGTGGTGACCCTGTCTCCGTCCGCGGTGGACAATCTGTGGGCGTGCCCGGTGTGCTGGATGCTTGAAAACCGTTTCTCCGGCCCGCGCATGGGCAGCGTCGCCACGAATTTCGGCTCGCTGATCCACACGGTGGCGCAGAAGGCCACCGAAGCCGGACTTGACATGCCGGAACAGCACACCGCCATCAGCGATATGGACAACATCGACGCGATCACCGAGCAAATGTATGCCGAATATGAGCGTCTACGCGGCGATCTGAACGGCATCACCGATCCCGCGCAACGATATCAGGCATTGAAAAAAGATGAACAGGCGAAGGATGCGTTGCGTAACATCGCCACGTATTTCGTTCAATCGAATCATGGTGATTATCCAATTAAAAACAATGATGCGTTCAGCGTTGGAAAACTCACGAAAGCTGAACCTGAACTGAAATTCACCGCAAAATTCGATTTCGACGATATTCTCGCAGCCTACAATGCGATGGACGGCATTCATGCGATTTCACGAAACGAATTGATCGCCATTATGGGAACGTTGGTTGGAGGATGGCCTCAAACAGGCATGGGCGAACATCTCACCGTGCGCTTGACCGGCAGAATCGACCGTGTGGAACGTCGTGATATGGCGGACGGCACGCAGCAAGTGCGTCTGATCGACTACAAAACCGGTGCAAGTCCGAACGGCGAAGGCCTGTTCAACGATCTGCAGCTCGTCTGCTACCAGCTGGGACTCGTGTTCCCCGAAGGAAGCGGTCTGCATGGGGCACAGGCGGTGGCTGCTGCGCCGAACATCACGCAAAGCGCGCTGTTCCACGTAACGAAGCATGCATTCCCGGCACCATATGGCAACACCGCCGCCGAATCGCATATGCAGCAGGCGTTGTTCGCGAGCGGAAGTCTAAATACGGGCGCATTCGTGCCGCGTTACTACGTCAAAAAACTTGACAAGGATTTCCAAGACGGACTCGACGAGATGCTTCCACCGATGGAAGTGAGCGACGAGCATTGGAGTGAATTCGTCGGCTTGCGAAACACCATGGCGGTATGGTCTCTCACCATGATCGCCAGGGTCTTCTACGCGGCCGCAGCCAGCAGGGCAAACGAAATCACGGCAAGGCCAACATCGGAACATATGAAATATTGCAGGAACACTGCGGTCTGCCCGGCCTGCGCGGGCGAACAGAACACCGTATTCGAAAGGAGAACGGCATGAGCGGAACCATGAAATTTACCGACAGTCCGGAGCAGGCCGCCGTTATCCAAGCGCCCTCCTATGAGGATGTGGTGGTGGTCGCCGGTGCCGGATCGGGCAAAACCTACACAATGACCAGGCGAATCATCACACTGATCGAACAAGGCGTGAGCCCCGAAAAAATCCTCGGACTGACTTTCACGCGCAAAGCGGCTTCGGAACTGCTGTCGCGCGTGTCCGCGGCCGTGAGCCGCAACCAGCGTGAACGTGGGCTGAAATCGGCGAATATGACGTTCCTCAAACCGGAAGTCTCCACGTACGACGCTTTCTTCCAATCCATTGTGCGTCAATACGGACTGCTTGTCGGCTTCGACCAAAACACGCAGCCATTGAGCGAGGCCGGAGCCATGCAGCTCATCCACACCGTGCTCGACAAGCATATGGTCGATCTCATGGCGTTCGACGGCGATCTGAAATCGTTCAACACCATAGCGGGCAACGTATTCGCCCTGTCTAACGCCATTTCCGGAGCTATGATCGGCAGCGGCTGCACCAGCTTCGACGAGGCGGTGCAACGTGTGCGCGACTGGGATGAAGCGTTCATCAGACAGGTTGATAAGGCGCTTGACGGCGAAACCGTGCCAACTGAGCAGCCGAAATCCCCAAAACCGCCGAAACGGCTGAAAAAGGATTCCGATGCGGATTACGAAAAGAAACTGGAGAAATATCGCGAACTCGGGCACAGCATGTGCGTATACAACAGTACGCAACTCGCATCCGTCGCCAAGCAGCGCAATCTGCTGCTCGACCTCGTGCTTGACTATCATGCCGAAAAACGCGCCTGCAATATGGCGGAATTCAGCGATTTCACCATCGCGGCATTCCAACTGGTCTCCCGATTCCCATCCATCGGTACAACGTACCGCAAACGCTACTCGCATGTGCTTCTCGACGAATACCAAGACACCTCCACCACGCAGGCCGCACTGCTGAGCGCGCTGTTCCACGCTGACGATACGCATCGCAGCGCGGTCAACGCGGTCGGCGACCCCTTCCAATCGATCTACGCATGGCGAGGCGCAAGCCCGGGCGCATTCCGCATGCTGCAACACGATTTCGGCATGGATGCCACCAGAAAACCGTTCGCATTGACGGTGACACGGCGCAATTCGCGCATGGTGCTCGAAGCGGCGAACAATCTCACCAAACCGTTGCGCCTGCCAGCCAGACGCCTCAGCAGCTCGCTGATGCGCGAAGTCGACGTGCCTGCACTCTCCAACATCGAAGAAGCCCCCGAAGGCACGATTGGCGTGCTCGGATTCGCCACATTCGGCCAGGAAGTCGACGCGGTCGTGCGCTTCGCCAAACATGCGATCGCCTTGCATACGCCCTCTGCGCGTGACCTCGACCATGGCGCGAAAGACAATCGCCCGCATGCGGCGGTGCTGTTCCGATCCAAAGGAACCATGTCGAAATACGCGGAAGCGCTCGAGCAGGCCGGGCTGACCACGCTGGTCGTGGGACAGGCGGCCCTGCTGGAACGTCCGGAAGTGCGGGATGTGTTCGCCCTGCTGCACGTGGTCAGCGACCATACCGACAGCGCGGCGCTTATGCGACTGCTGGCGACGCCACGATTCGCCGTTGAAGCCGACGATCTGCAGGCGCTTGCGGACACGGCGGAGAGGGTGAATACGGTGTACCGGTATCGTGCGCTCGTATCGGCGGGAATTGTTCCGGCGCAGACCACAAAAGCTGGGAATTCCGGTGATTCTATAAATTCCGGTGATTCTAGGAAAACCAGTAATTCCGAAAATAGCGAAACGATTTCCGATTCTGGTCTGTCGAATGCTGAAATCCGATCCATTGTGCGCGAATATCGCGACCAAGTGCCGAATGCTGTTTTTCTGGTGGATCTCATGCTACGAGACGATCTTGAACAACTTATCGATGGCAGGCTGAGCCGCAGGGGAGTGCAGGCGGTGCTTCGTGCCGCGGATACGCTCCGCCAAGTGCAGCGCGTGCTCGGCCACCCGCTGCCGGAAGTGGTTCGCGAAGCCATTACGGCGTTGAATCTTGACATCGACATGCTGTTGGCTCGGCATATGCGTGCCGATCATGCCGAGGCCACGCTTGACGCCTCCCACGTGGCGCTCGCCAAGTCGCCGATCGACGCTGTGATGAAACTCGTCGACACGTATATTCAGGAGATCGCATCGCAAGGCTTGCCGAGCCTGCGTGCGTTCATCTCATGGGTGGATTCGCTGCGCGACGCTTCCGAAGAGAACGCGGTGGCCCCCGATGTGCCCGTCGACGTGGTGTTGATGACCGTGCACCAGTCGAAGGGACTTGAATGGGATGCCGTGGCCGTGGTCGGCATGACCGATGGCGGATTTCCCAGTAACAAGGGCGATAACCTGAGCGTTGTCGTTGACGAAACGCATCTCAATGGTTTCCAAGATGGCGTATGGACGCCGCCTGAATACCATGAAAACGCCAAAACGTGGCTGACAAATCCCGCCGCGGTGCCTGTTCCTGTGCGCGTGGATGCGGATATTCTGCCGCGATTCCCCCATGACGCGCTCGTCGGCTGGAATCCATTGGAGGCCTTGGAAGCGTTGGAGGATGCGGAAATCATCGATGATGAAGTGTTCGGCACCCTGCGCACCATGAATGTTGACGATATGGAAGGCGTCGATCCGGACGGACTGTATTTGACGCAGAGCGAGGAATATGGCCGCCGCTTGCATGCCGACGAGCGTCGTCTCGCATACGTGGCGTTGACCCGCGCCCGCCATGAGGCGCTGCTCACCTATAGCGAAACGAATGTGGAAAGCCGTGATCCGCGTGCCGTGGGTGAGCGTAAACAAGTGGCCAAACCGTCGAATTTCTGGCAGGAAGTGTATGACTCCATGCTCAATATCGTTTCCAGAGTGAATGAACCGAGCAATCTGGGCGATATCGTGGAAGTTGAGGATGGTGCGGATGCCGTTTTTTCTGGAGATGGTATTTCCGGGAATAATGCTTCCGAAAATGGCATTTCCAGCTTGCATTCGATTGGCACGCCATTGCCAAGCGGATATTTCGTGGGCGAGCATGCCTGCGATTTCGAGGATGCGGTGGTCGGTGACGCCTGGAACGCACCGCTTGAGCCTCTGGAAGGCGAGCGATTCCTGCCATGGCCGTGCGCTTTGACTGAAGAGACTTGCGAAATGTTGCGTTCGTCCGCCGATCAGGTGCGTGATGCGATGGTCGCCGGCGCTGCGGACCTGGATACCGGCGTGGGCGTGGATGCTGTTGCTGATGACGTTGCGCTCGGTTCGGCCGGTTCGCTGCTGCATTGCGCGCAGCTGTTGGTCGATGATGGCAATCTCATGCCCGACATGTTGGCCGACGTATCGCAGGATGCGTTCGACCGGTCGGTGCGTGCGCAAGGCGAGAAGATTCTTGCGTCCGGCCGTCAGAACGTCACCTCCCTGCAGGCGCGTGCGGGCATGATGAACGATCGTGGCGCCCGCGCCTACTGGCGTGGGCTCGTGCGTCCGATTCCAAATGTCGCGTCGCCAGCCGCGCAGTTAGGCACGCAGTTCCATGCGTGGGCGGAACGGTTCATTATGGCTGATGTGGATATTGCTTGCATCGTCGGCGGTGCTGAAGGCGACGGAAATACGCGCGTAGCTGAATCGAGATCGTCGATGCTTGCCGAAATCAAACGCAACAATGGTATGCGATCTCAAGAAAATAATGCGATGGTCGAAAATGCAGCGGAAAATGCGATGGAAAACAATGCATTGTTCGATTGGCAGCAGCGTCTTGCCACGTCGGCATGGGCGCAACGTAAGCCCGCGTGGGCGGAACGGCAGATCGTCGTCAATATGCCGCAATTGGGCACCATCATCAACGGCAAGCTCGACGCGGTGTTCTTCGGAGGTCTCAACGAAAAGGACCAATCGAAACAATATACGATAGTCGATTGGAAAACTGGAAAAAAACCTAGGAAAAAAGAAGAAATACAAGAAAAATTAGTGCAGTTGGATATGTATCGGCTGCTGCTGTCGGCAATGGAAGGCGTACCGCTTGATGCTATCGACGCCTGCCTCTACTATCTGAGTGAGCCCGTTGAGGGCAATCGGCAGCTGAACGCCGCCGACAAAACAGAAGAAGAGATCCTTGCCGAGTTGAGCTACGGAATTCCGAAACAATCCGACAACGACTAGTGCTGGTGCGCCAAAGGACGCGTGTATGCATCCTGCTTGTTCTTGATCATCGTTGAAAAGCGGCGCTTTCCAGCCTGCACGTAGGGTAACGCACTACGTGCAGCGTTGTGGAGGAGCGCCGCTACCCTCGTGCAGCATGTGTGGGCGGGCACACGTGCCGGACGCAACGAAAGTTAAGGAGCGATAAGCATGGCTGCCACCAGCGCAACCGAAACCCCGAAGTCGCCATATTCCGTATTGTTCTCCATTCCGGGAACCAAAGCGTTCTGCGCTTCCGGAGCTTTGGCGCGACTGCCGATGTCGATGATGGGCCTCGGCATTATTCTCGCACTCAACCACCTGTACGACAATTGGACGATCGCAGGCGTGATGAGCGCCGCATATGTGCTCGCCACCGCAGCGGTCACGCCACTGTACGCGCGACTGTTCGACCGATTCGGCCAGCGTAAGGTCGGTTCGATGGTGCTTGTCGTGCAAATCATCACCATGCTTGGTTTCGCATTCGCCGCACTGGTGCGCGTGCCGATTCCATTGCTGTTCATGCTGGCCGTGGTGATGGGTCTTACGCAATTCTCGTTCGGCGCACTCGTGCGTACCCGCTGGGCGTACGTGCTCGACCGCACCGGCAACGGCGAACTATTGAACACCGCATACGCCATGGAATCCGCCATTGACGAAATCGTATTCATTTTCGGACCGATTCTCGCAGCGTTCCTTGCAGCTTCAGTGCACCCTGTTTCGCAGTTGTTCGTGCCAACGATTGCCTGCGCCCTTGGCGGTACCATTTTCTTCACATTGAAAGACACGCAGCCGCCGGTCGTGCATGAAGTCAAGGTCGTTTCGGCCTCTTGGAACGATGCCGATGTGCGATTGACTATCGATGGCGATGCCAGCAATACTGGCGATTCAGGTTCCGCACTGCGCAACAGGCTGACCATTGCGCAATTGAAGACGAGTGGTAATCGCAAGAAACGCAGCATTTTCACTTATGCTGGCGTGATTCCGTTGTTGCTGGTTTTCATCATATTCAACATGAGTTTCACCGCATTCGACACGTCCATGACAGCCGTCATGAAATCGTTGCATCTTGATTCCGTGCTCGGCGTGCAGCTGGCGATGCTAGCGGTCGGTTCGTGTATGGGCGCGCTGGTTTTCGGAACGCTTGAGCTCAAAGGATCCCGTTGGCGTTACATGATCATGTTCCTTGCGGCGATCACAGCCGGCTTCTTTGTAATTCACCTGTGCCAAGGCAATCTGATCGTAATAGGCATTGTGGAAATTCTCACCGGTCTGGCTGTTTCGCCGGTGTTCGCATCGGGCAACCTCGTGATGAAAGAAACCGTTCCTGAAGAGTCGTTGACCGAAGGCCTTTCCTGGGTGAGCACTGCGGGAACTGTCGGCGCATCATTCGGCTCGATGATCACCGGTATCATACTGGATCACGCCACACCCGACGTGAGCCTTATGCTGCCGTGGATTTTCGTGCTCGCCTCGATTCCGTTCGCCCTGATCGGCTGGGTGATCACGCGTCGAAATGTTTCACAGCATTCATAGATGATCTGTGATTCATAGATACTATGTGGATTAAGCATTCCAGAAATTGCCCGAAAATGATCGTGAGGATTATGTTCGGGCAATTGTATTCTATTGTTGGATTCGTTGGAATCATAGAAAGCTGTTGCAGATGGATGCAGCCAGAACGCCTGAAGGAGTTGCAATGATCAAGGTTTCTGTAGTTGGCGCCAAAGGGCGCATGGGTTCCCACGTGGTCGACGCTGTGAACAACGCGGACGACACCGAACTGGCGCTCGCGCTTGACGCTGGCGACGACCTGAGCCAAATTACCCCCGAAAATACTGACGTGGTGGTGGAGTTCACCGTGCCGAGCGTGTCTCTTGACAATGTGCGCGCACTCGTGGCGCAAGGTGTTGACGTGGTGGTGGGCACCACCGGTTGGACCGAAGAGAAGCTCGATCAGGTGCGTGCCGCGCTCGCTGCCGCGCCTCGCGAGGGCCAGAGCGTGTTCATAGCGCCGAATTTCGCCATTTCCGCCGTGCTTGCCGACTATTTCGCCAAGGTTGCGGCTCCGTACTTCGAATCCGCCGAAGTGATCGAACTGCACCACCCGAACAAGGTGGATGCTCCGTCCGGCACCGCATTCCATACCGCGCAGGGTATTGCCGCAGCTCGTAAGGCAGCGGGTCTTGGCCCTGTTCCGGATGCCACCGAAACCGATGGCGGTTCCCGTGGCCAAGTGGTTGACGGCATTCATGTGCACGCCGTGCGTCTGCGTGGCCTCAACGCCCATGAGGAAGCCCTGTTCGGTAACGACGGCGAGCAACTGACCATTCGCGCCGACAGCTTCGACCGCATCTCCTTCATGCCGGGCGTGCTGCTGGCCGTTCGCAAGGTCTCCACTGGTGCATACCCGGGTGTGACCGTCGGCCTCGACAACTTCCTCGACCTGTAAATCCTTACAGTTGAACGGTAAATGGTCCCCAAACCGCTGATGTTGGCTTATTTCAGGCATCGGCGATTTGGGGATTATTTGTATCGTCGTATACCTACGTAATAAAGCTGTGCGCTGACTCTTGGCAATCGGCTCAAGTGCTGGTATACAGTGTGACTGTCCGAATCGAAACGAATACAATATGGAAACCGGTGAAACATGCAGGCTCTGATTGCCATCATCGTCGCATTGGCTGTGACGGTAGCCGTTTTGTGGTTCTTTTTCGCGCCGCGCAAAGCGTTCCGCGCCCGTGTCGACAACGGCGCGCAAGAGGCGGTCGTCGAAGTCAAAGGCGGGTACAGTCCGGCAGTCATCGAAGCCGAGGCTGGTTTGCCTTTGCGGTTGATCTTCGATCGAAAAGAAGACGGCGAATGCTCGTCGCACGTAGTGTTCTCCGATTTCGGCGTCGATCTTGCATTACCTCCTTTCCGTACAACGACGTTGACGATTCATCCTGATAGGCCGGGGGAGTACGGTTTTGCGTGCGGTATGAACATGCTGCATGGCACGTTGCGTGTGTTGCCGGGAAAACATCATGCTGCAATGCAGGACGAGCATTCAGCGTCGGAAGAAAATCCGAATAATGCAGAATCTCATGTTTCTATGCAATCGCAACAGACTGCTGTTGATGAAACATCGTATGAATCCGTTGATACTTCTTCTGATTTTTCTTCTGTTTCTGCTGGTTCTTCAGATGATTCTTCCGCATCTCGTGAAATGCGAGCATTGGTTACGCGGCTTATTGTGTCTGCCATCGTTACGATTCCGGTATTCGCTTCTACGATGTTGATGCTGTATCCGATGCCGAATTGGGCGCAGTTCATACTGATGCTGCCGGTGATGTGCTATGCCGCATTACCGATTTTCCGTAGCGGTTTCGCTGCGATCATTCACCGCTCTCCGGAAATGAACGCATTGGTCAGTTTGGGTACGGTATTCGCGTTTGCCTACTCGTGTGTGGTCACGTTTGTGTCTCAGATTCTGCCTGAGAATGCTCGAGAACCGTATTTTGAAGCGGTTGGTGTGGTCATCACGCTGATGCTGGTCGGGCAATTGCTTGAAGCGCGCGCTCGCGTCGGTACGGGAGAAGCCATGCGTGCATTGGCGAAACTGCAGCCGAAAACCGCTCGCGTGGTGCGTGATGAAATCGAAGAGGAAATTCCGGTCGATCAGGTGCTGGTCGGAGATATTATTGCGATTCGTCCGGGCGAACAACTTCCCGTTGACGGCACGGTTATTTCCGGTTCATCGTCTGTCGACGAATCCATGATCACCGGCGAATCCATGCCGGTGCTGAAGCAGGCTGGCGGCAATGTGACCGGTGCCACGATCAACGGTACCGGATCGTTGCGGTATCGTGCCACAAAAGTCGGCAAAGACACGGTGCTCGCGCAGATCATTGGATTGGTGCAATCCGCGCAAAGTTCCAAAGCTCCGGTACAGCGCCTGGCGGATAAGATTTCCGGTATTTTCGTGCCGATTGTGGTACTGATCGCCGTGTGGTCGTGCGCACTGTGGTTTGCGTTTGGGCCGGAACCGCGCGTGGTGCATGCGCTGGTGGCGGCGGTTTCGGTGCTTCTGATTGCATGCCCGTGCGCATTGGGTCTTGCCACACCGCTTTCCGTAACGGTTTCGACCGGTCGCGCCGCGCAAATGGGTGTGCTGATTCGTTCCGCCGAAGCGTTGGAGACGTGCGGCAAAATCAATGCTGTCGTGCTTGACAAAACAGGTACGATCACCGCTGGTAAACCGTCATTGACCGACGTGCTTCCGCTTGGAAAATGGCGTGAAATACCAGATGATTTGCTGGCGATCACAGCCAGTGTCGAACGGGATTCCGAACATCCTCTTGCCGCCGCGATTGTTGCTGGAGCGCAAGAAAAGCATCTTACGTTAGGCGATGCAACGCAATTCCGCGCGATTTCCGGGCAGGGAGTCACTGCGCACGTCGCGTCACATAGTATCGCTGTTGGCAATACCGATCTGATCGACGATCTTGACGTGGCCATGCCGAGCGTCGGCAACGAGGATCTCGATGACATCATCGAGACTATGGAACGGCTGTCGGCGGAAGGGAAAACGCCGATGCTTGCAGCGGTCGACGGCGAGCTTGCGGGAATCGTGGCCGTTGCCGACACGGTAAAACCCGATTCACAACAGGCCATCGCAGCTTTGAAATCGCATGGCGTCAACGTGGTGATGCTCACCGGAGACAACGAAACAACGGCACATGCCGTGGCAAATCAAGTTGGCGTCAGCAACGTGATCGCTGGAGTGCGACCGGAAAACAAGGCGGACGAAATCGCAAAACTGCAGGCGCAAGGCTATACGGTGGCCATGGTAGGCGACGGTATCAACGATGCTCCTGCACTTGCCCGTGCGAATGTGGGATTCGCCATTGGAACGGGCACGGATGTGGCGATCCAGTCCGCGGACGTGACATTGATGAATGGCTCTCTGATGGGTTTGGTGCATGCGCTTGATCTGACCCATGCCACCATGCGCAATATCGCGCAGAATCTTGGATTCGCCCTTGGCTACAACAGCATCGGCATTTCCATTGCGGCGGGCGTGCTCTACCCGTTCACCGGCATGATGCTCAATCCGATGATCGCGGGCGCTGCCATGGCGTTCTCGTCGCTGTGCGTGGTGACGAATGCGAGCCGACTGCGCTTGTTCGATCCAGACAAGGCGGTGCGTGCCTCAAATAGGACGTATCAGGTTCGCCAGCCGAACCCGAACGATAATAATCACAACAATCATAGTCAGAAAGGATTCATCATGGGACTGTTCAGTGATCACAAGGCCAAGAAGGAAGGTATGCACGAGGGTATGGAAGGCATGGGCGGCGCGTACTCCTGCTGCGGCCACACTGCCGTCACCGACCAGAGCGCGCCCGCCAAGGATCCGGTCTGCGGCATGAGCGTCGATCCGGCCACCGCTGCAGCTACCCGCGAGTACAACGGCACCACCTACTACTTCTGCAACCCGGGCTGCGCCGCCAAGTTCGAACAGAACCCTACCCAATACCTTGCCTGAGTTTGTTCTGGTGTCCGTACTTTTCCCTCTTGGTGACCGCACTGTTTTGGATTGTCGTGCGGTCAGGAAATCAAAATCGTGCGATATTCCGAAATCGTGCGGTCACCAGATCAAAATCGTGAAGTCATTTGGCTTGAATCCACCTGAGTATGCGGCTAAGCGTACCGATTCTTCCACTTGCTGGGGGATTTTGGTCTCGGGGAGGTAGTTCATATTGCGACATGGTCACGAACTCGGACGCTTCGGCGTCCGTGGCGGGAAGTACCGTTGGTACCATGACTGACGGTACTATGCATCTTCTTGATTCTGCTCCTTTCGGACGTATTCTTCCGGCCATGGTCACCCCCATGAAGTCCGATGGTTCCGTTGATTTCGAGGCCGCACAGAAGCTTGCGAAGCAGCTTGTTGCCGATGGCGCCGATGGCCTTGTGGTCAATGGCACCACGGGTGAGTCTCCCACCACCCACATGGAGGAGAAGGTCGAGCTGGTACAAGCGGTCAAGGAGGTCGTGGACGTGCCGGTCATCTCCGGCGCGGGTTCCAATGATACCGCCCACACCGTGCGCATGGTGGAGCAGACCCAGGAGGCGGGTGCCGATGCGGTGCTTGTGGTCGCTCCGTATTATTCGCGCCCGTCGCAGGAAGGCGTGTTCCGTCACTACAAGGCGGTCAATGATTCCGCCGACAAGCCGATTATCGTTTACGATGTGCCTGGCCGTACCGGTTTGCACATTCAGTTGGAAACCTACCGCCGTTTGGCTGAACTTGATCATGTCAAGGCGGTCAAGGACGCCACCGGAGATATCGCGGGTGCCGTGCGTAAGCGTATGGAAACCGGTTTAACTTGGTATTCGGGCGATGACGGTCTGTTCCTGCCGTTCCTTTCGGTTGGCGCGGTCGGCATTATTTCCGTGATTGCGCATGCCGCATCCGGTCCGATGCGTGATTTGGCTGCTGCGTTCGATCGCGGCGACATTCATGAGGCACAGCGCATTGCCGTGCAGCTTGCCCCACTGGTCGAAGCGATGAATGGCAACGGTTTCCAAGCTGTTATGGCGAAGGCGTCGTTGAAGGTGCGTGGCGTTCTCGATTCCACGACGATGCGTTTGCCAAACGTCGGTCCGGGCGAAGCTGAGATTAGGCGCGCGGAGGATGGCATGCGCGCTTCCGGCTTGCTGTGATTGCGATTATTGCGATGATTGCCGTACCTGCAGTAGCGATGTTTACGACACTGATTTGCAATGGTGATTACGGCAAGCATTGCGACTACCGGTTTGCCGTAATACGTTTGCCGTAATACGGCAAACTTACTGAATTCCTCGTTTCCGCACAGGCGGAGACAATTAGTAATAGAAATCCAACTAGGAAATGGCTATAGAAGAAACCAAAACAGTAACTACGCACAAGCGCGGCAGCAAAGCTGCCAAACGCACTGAAAACACCCAGACCGCGGATGTGAAATCCGCGAAGTCTGTAAGCTCCGAGAAGGCCAACAAGGCCGAAACGACTTCCAAGAGGGCGAAGTCTTCTGGTCGTGGCGGTTCCCGCGGCAATGGCAGCGGCTCCTCCAAGGGCACGAAGAGCGCGAAGAGCGTCAAGAATGTGAAAAGCGTCAAGCCTGCTAGGAAATCCAAGAATTCCAATGCGGCAAGCTCTTCTGCCGGCAACCGTCGTAATTCCCGTCTTGCCCCGCAGACCACCGCACCCCAGCAGGATGACGTGTTGATCGCTCCGCCGAAGTACCGCAAGGGTTCCATGCGCATCGTGCCCCTTGGCGGTCTTGGTGAAATCGGCCGTAACATGAACGTGGTCGAATACAACGGCCATCTGCTGCTCATCGACTGCGGTGTGCTTTTCCCTGAAGAGGAGCAGCCGGGCGTTGATTTGATCCTGCCTGACTTCCATTACATCAAGGATCGTCTCGACAAGGTCGATGCTCTGGTGCTCACCCACGGCCACGAGGATCATATCGGTGGCGTGCCGTATCTGCTGAAGCTTCGTCCTGATATTCCGCTGATCGGTTCCAAGCTCACGTTGGCTTTCGTCGAAGCCAAGTGCAAGGAGCATCGCATCAATCCGCGACTGGTTGAGGTCAAGGGACGCGACAAGCTGAAGGTCGGTCCGTTCAATCTTGAGTTTGTGAACGTCACGCATTCCATTCCGGACGCTCTGGCTGTGTTCGTGCAGACTCCGGCCGGAAGCCTCATCGATACCGGCGATATCAAGCTCGATCAGCTGCCGCTCGACCATCGCATCACCGATTTGGTGGAGTTCGGCAAGCTTGGTGAAAAGGGCGTGGATCTGCTGATGATGGATTCCACCAACGCTGAGGTTCCAGGCTTCGTCAAGCCGGAAACCACCATTGGTCCAGCGCTTGATCAGGCATTCGCCCAGGCCACGCGCAAGATCATCGTGGCCAGCTTCTCCAGCCATGTGCACCGCGTGCAGCAGGTTGTTGACGCCGCTCACAAGTATGGCCGCAAGGTGGTGTTCGTGGGCCGTTCCATGGTTCGCAACATGTCCATTGCTGCGGATTTGGGCTACTTGAGGCTTCCTGAAGACACGGTCATCGACCTGAAGAAGGCTCATGACGTGCAGGATGACAAGCTCGTCTACATGTGCACTGGTTCCCAGGGCGAACCGATGGCCGCACTTGGCCGCATCGCCGACGGCAACCATCGCGACATCACCATCAACGAATTCGACACGGTCATTCTTGCGAGCTCCCTGATTCCAGGCAACGAGCATGGCGTGTACAAGGTCATCAACAAGCTGGTGCAGCTTGGCGCCCGCGTGGTCAATCGAGACAATGCCGCCGTGCATGTGTCCGGCCACTGCAATGAGGGTGAACTGCTGTACATGTACAACATCGTCAAGCCGAAGTGCGCCATGCCGATTCATGGTGAAAACCGCCATTTGGTGGCGAACGGCATGATTGCGGTTAAGACGGGTGTCGATCCGCAGAATGTGGTGCTCGCTGAAGATGGCGACGTGGTCGATTTGTACCACGGCCAGGCTGCTGTTGTCGGTTCCGTGCCATGCGGTTACGTGTACGTTGACGGCGATTCCGTTGGCGAACTTACCGAGGAAGAGCTTGAGAAGCGTCGTATTCTAGGCACGGAAGGTTTCGTGTCGAGCTTCGTCGTTGTCGATACGGAAACCGCTGATGTTGTCGCAGGTCCGAAGATCTATCTCAACGCGGTTGCCGAAGACGAAAGCGAATTCGACAAGGTCCGTCATCAGATCGTCGAGCAATTGCAGGATGCGATGATGACTGGCACGCACGATACGTACAAGCTTCAGCAGATCATGCGTCGTACGTTGGGTAGCTGGGTCGCACGTCAGCTGCATCGCAAGCCGATGATCGTTCCGGTCGTTGCCGATATCGCGCAGGATGTTGACGAAGCGATGGGATTGAACGCAGCGCAATGATGAATCGACAGATTGTCAATAATTGTTGATTGCATAATCAAAAGAAGGACGGCGTAACCGGCACAATCGGTTGCGCCGTCTCCTATTCCACAAATAGGAATTTCCCACTAAAAAAGGAGTGACATGCCAGGAGCAAATCTCACCCGAATCGAAGCGGAAGAACGCAAAAGCGTTATCGCAGCACCGGTTCATTACACGGTCAAACTTGACCTGACCCGTGGAGCCAAAAATTTCGGTTCTGAAACCACCATCACGTTCGACGCTGAGCCGGGGGCTACCAGCTTCCTCGACCTGATCGCCACCGAAGTGAGCGAAATCGTGCTCAACGGCGCAACTCTCGATCCGGCCGAAGCGTTCGCCGACAGCCGTATCGAACTGAAGAACCTCGAAGCGCACAACGAAGTGACCGTCAAGGCGCTGTGCCAGTATTCCAACACCGGTGAAGGCTTGCACCGCAGCGTCGACCCGTCCGACGGCAACATCTATCTGTACTCCCAGTTCGAAGTGCCGGATGCCCGTCGCGTGTACGCCGTGTTCGACCAGCCTGACATCAAGGCCGTGTTCGACTTCTCCGTGCTTGCAGCCAAGTCATGGATCGTCACCTCCAACATGCCTGCCGCATCCGTGACCGACAACGAAACCGTTACCGAAGAAGGCACGCTCGGCACGCACGAAGCCGAAACCACCAAACTGTGGGTGTTCGAATCCACGCCGACCATGAGCTCCTATCTCACCGCCATCTGCGCAGGCCCATACGCCGAATGGCATACCGAATACGCCAACGAAGACGGCCGCACCGTGCCGATGGCCATGTACTGCCGTCAGGCGCTCGCCGAAGCGGTCGCCAAGGATGTCGACTACCTGTTCGACATCACCAAGAAGGGTTTTGCCTTCTATGCGAAGACTTGGGGCGTGCCGTATCCGTACGCTAAGTACGACCAGATTTACGTGCCGGAATACAATGCCGGCGCTATGGAGAACATTGGCATGGTCACTATCCGCGACCAGTACGTGTTCGAATCGAAGGTCACCGACGCGTATGCCGAGCGCCGTGTCGTCACCGTGCTGCACGAGCTTGCACACATGTGGTTCGGCGATTACGTGACCATGAAGTGGTGGAACGACCTGTGGCTTAACGAGTCTTTCGCTGAGTTCACATCCACCCTTGCCACTGCCGAAGCCACGGAATGGAAGGACGCTTGGGCCACGTTCAGCTCCGGCGAGAAGAGCTGGGCACTGCGCCAGGATCAACTGAGCACCACCCACCCGATCGTCGCGCCGATCAACGATCTGAATGACACGTATGTCAATTTCGACGGCATCACCTATGCCAAGGGTGCTTCCGTGCTGAAGCAGCTCGTGTTCTATGTGGGTCGTGAGAAGTTCTTCAAGGGCATCAACAACTATTTGGACAAGCATGCGTACTCCAACGCTACGCTCGCCGATCTGCTGGCTGAACTCGAGTTGACGTCCGGCCGCGATCTTAAGGCGTGGAGCGCCCAGTGGCTTGAACAGTCCGGCATCAACACCATCGCTACCGAAGTTGAGGAAAACGAGGATGGTACGATTCGGCAGCTTGCGTTGCGCCAGTCCGCTTCGGCTGAACATCCGGTGCTGCGTGCACATCGTCTGGCTGTCGGCTTCTACAATGAGGATCCGGAGACCGGCAAGATCGTGCGTACTGACCAGTTCGAACTTGATGTTGACGGCGAACTGACGATTGTCGAAGCGGCTGCCGGCAAGGCACGTCCGGCGCTGATTTTGGTGAATGACGACGATTTGACATACACGAAGCTGCGCTTCGATGAGAAGAGCCTCAAGTTCGCTGCGGAGAACCTGTATCGTTTCGACGATGCGCTGGCTCGTTCCGTGATTTGGCTTGCATTCTGGGATATGACTCGTGACGGCGAATTGCCGGCAAAGCAGTTCATCGAAACCTCTTTGGCTGCGCTCGCCACGGAGCATGAGTCCACCACGTTCCGTTACGCTTTGGCGCAGGTCAGCACCACCGCATGGCATTACACCGCTCCGGCCGACCGTGCCGAAGTGGTGGAGCATGTGGCTGCCGAACTGTTCAAACTGGCTCAGGCTGCCGAAGCCGGTTCCGACGAGCAGTTCCAGCTGATCACCGCTTACTTGGGTTATGGTGAGCCGGGCGATGCTGCGTTCGAAGCGAATGCGAAGGGTCTGCTCGATGGTTCCGTGAAGCTTGACGGCTTGGAAATTGACAATAATTTCCGTTGGACCATCATCAACGCGTTGAGCACGATCAACGCCATTGGCCAGAGTGACATCGACGCGGAACTTGCCAAGCGCGAAACCACTGAGAACCGTGAGTTCGCATTGGGTGCACGTGCGGTCGCAGGCATTGCGGAAGCCAAGGAATGGGCTTGGAACGAGGCTTTGCACAACGACGAGCTGACCAACATGCAGTTGGAATCCGTGGCCCGCGGCTTCGCATCCACTCCACGTGCCGACTTGGCTGAACCGTATGCGGCCAAGTATTTCGAGGTTGCTGACTGGATTTGGAAGAACAAAACCTTCCACATGGCTGAGGCTCTGCTGGAAGGCCTGTACCCGAGCTATGCCGATCCGGCCACGCTGGTGGATCTCGGTGATGCTTGGCTGGCTTCGCATGCGGACGCCGACAACGCGTTGCAGCGCATTGTGCGCGGCAATGTTGAATCGTCGCATCGCACGCTCAAGGTGCGCGATTTCAACGCGTCCCTCTGATGCCGTTCCTGACACCACTGCAGTAGTTGTTTTTGGTAGCTACTTTTGGTAACTGCATCTGATATCACTCTGTGATATTGCATCACAAGCCCGGACTGACGGCGTGACTTATCTCGCTGCCAGTCCGGGCTTGTTTGCTTCCAGACAAGCCATCCCGAACAAAAGCCGGTCCCATAACGGTTATGGACAGTGGGTCTTTCGGGCCCATAATGGCCCAGTCGGTCGGAATCGGAGGATGGGAGTGAGATTGCAAGAAACTTGAGATTGTGGAAATCTCACGACATTGCATACTGCGGTTTGCCTGACATCGCATACTGTGATTTGCAGGTATCGCAACATGCTGTCGACTATTTCGTTGAATGGTGAACCCGTTGAGTACGATGGTGCACGGCAATATAACTTGAGATAGCGAGGACTTGAGACTCATGCCACGTATGTTCGGAACAGACGGTGTTCGAGGATTGGCGAATAGGGCTTTGACCGCACAGCTTGCGTTGGATTTGGGCGATGCTGCGGTGCGCGTGCTTGGCGATGACGGAGACAAAAGCGAATTCGACGGTCGTCGCCGTGCACTGGTCGGCCGCGATACTCGCGTTTCCGGCGATTTTCTTGCAGCGGCACTGTCCGCAGGTATGTCCGCAGGCGGATTTGACGTGATCGACGCGGGCATTATTCCAACTCCGGGTGTCGCATACCTGACTTCCGTGCTGAATGTGGAAATGGGTGCCGTGATTTCCGCATCCCATAATCCCATGCCCGACAACGGCATCAAATTCTTCGCACGCGGCGGTTTCAAACTGCCTGATACCAAAGAAGACGAAATCGAAAGTGTGCTCGGCCAGGATTGGGAACGTCCGACAGGTGCCGGTGTGGGCCGCATCAGCCACGACACGGCAACCGCAACCAACCTGTATATCGACCATCTGGTGTCCACCATCGCCCCCATTGGGCCTGACAAGTCCCAGCCGACACCGCTGAAAGGACTGAAAGTCGTGGCCGACTGCGCCAACGGCGCCACCTCCGTGGTCGCGCCGGAAGCGTTGCGCCGTGCCGGTGCAGACGTGATCGTGATCAACGCTTCGCCAGACGGCTACAACATCAACAAGAACGCCGGATCCACACATCCCGAACAGCTGCAGGCCATGGTCAAGGCCTCCGGAGCCGATCTGGGTGTGGCCTTCGACGGTGACGCCGACCGTTGCCTCGCCGTGGATGAAGACGGCACCATGGTCAACGGCGATCAAATCATGGGCATTCTTGCGCGTGCCAAGAAGAATGCGGGCAAGCTCAACCACGACACCCTCGTGGTAACCGTGATGAGCAACCTCGGCCTGAAACTCGCCCTGCGTTCCATGGGCATCAAAACCGTGCAAACCGGCGTGGGTGACCGTTACGTGCTTGAGGAAATGCTGCGCGGCGACTATTCGCTCGGCGGCGAACAGTCCGGACACGTGATCAACCGCGAATTCGCCACCACCGGCGACGGCACCCTCACCGCATTGACCCTATGCAACGAAGTGGTCAACTCCGGCAAAAGCCTCAAAGAACTCGCATCCGACTTCCCGCAACTGCCGCAAACCCTCATCAACGTGCCGAACGTCGACAAGCTCGCGGCCAAAACCAATGCCAAAGTGCAGGCGGCCGTCGAACACGAAGAGAAAATGCTCGGCGACACCGGCCGCGTGCTATTGCGACCATCCGGCACCGAACCGCTCGTGCGCGTCATGGCCGAAGCGGAAACCCAACAGCAGGCCGACGAGGTCTGCGACCGTCTTGCCAAAGTCGTAGCCGAAGAACTTGCCCTGTAACCAAACTGCCGATACACATCATTCGGCAATCCAAAATCCCGAACCAATATGCGAAGGAAACCCATGTTTGGACGCAACTCGAAAGTCAACCTCGAACTCAACCGCGAGGTTGAAAAACTCATCAAAACCGGCGGCAAGGAACAACTGCTTCCCATCGTGCAGGCAGGCGAACCGGTACTACGTCAGCAGACCTCAGCCTACGAAGGCCAGCTGAGCCGCAAAACGCTCGACAAACTCATCGAGACCATGCGCGTCACCATGATCGAAGCGCCGGGCGTAGGCCTTGCCGCAACCCAGATCGGTCTTGGACTGGCCCTCGCCGTGGTGGAAGACCATGTGCGTGACGACGATGACGATGATCCGCGTGAAGCGGCTGAATTCCCGTTCCATGTCATCATCAACCCCAGCTATGAGCCGATCGGCACCGAAACCCGAAGCTTCTACGAAGGCTGCCTGAGTTTCGACGGCTATCAGGCGGTACGCAAACGCTGGCTCGACATTACAGCCCGCTGGCAAGATGAAGACGGCAAACAGCACGAGGAACATCTGCACGGCTGGCCGGCCCGCATCTTCCAGCACGAAACTGACCATTTAAGCGGTGAACTGTATATCGACAAGGCGGAAATCCGCAGCCTCGCCACCAACGAGAATCTTGAGGATTTCTGGTGCGACGATCCGGTTCCTAACGAAGCCGCAGCCGAACTCGGATTCGAACTGTAAACCAGAGGGTAAGCGCCGCTGTAAGCGCATAATGTGCGGCAAAGGCGTTGTGGAATCCAATCAACACGGGATCCGGTTGTTACGAATCCGATCGTTGCGGAAATCCGTGAATACCCAGCAGGGGGAGAGGCCTACGAGCCTCTCCCTTTTTTGTCATACCATCATTCTTTCGTCATGCCATCGTTCGTATATCCCGTGCGATGTGCGCACGCATCGCATTCCCCACGGCACACGCACGTATGTAGGTAACCATGTTTGCGTTTCGCAAGATTATTTTTCACAGCGTTATATCGCGTGATATTTTCAGCACCATCTGCGTCATCATCATGGCGAAACGATTTCGTACGTGACGTCGTACTACGTGCGCAACGTGCATGGACACAGTCAAGCATGGTATTTTTTGTGAACATAATCGTTTTTTGCAACATTAATTTCTTTTCTGTATTGAATTTAGCGGAATAAACGAATTAAAGATACGCTTTCGAATCTTGAAAAAAAGGAGATTGCGCTATCCGAGAAGCAGTATGTTTTTCATGGGCGTCGACGTGTACTGCGCCCCCTCTCGGCTACCATGCAAAGTATGAACGAAGCAAGGACGGGCCGTTCCTGGCTTACTGAAGCCAAGCAAGACATCAACCAATGGTCGGCATCGATGCCGAAAAACGCCGACAACCAGCTTATCGACTGGCAGTGGGTCGCATCCCTCGACTTGGAACACGGCATTGGAGCCGCGCAAAGCCAAAGCATTGACCTGATTGCCGTATTGAACGCCGCCGATACCGCGCTTTTGCCGACTCCGGAGACAACGGATTCCATGCAGGATTCGGTATTATCCGCCCAGCAGCTGCATAATCTGCTGAAAAAGGATCTGGTGGTACGCGACCGTCTCGAATCCATCATCGCGCAATGTAACACCGCTTTCATGACGGATTTCGACCGTTTGATCGCTTCTTACCGTTTGCCTCGTGCGCTCGCATATGCGAACCGTCGGTTGTGCGACGAAATCGCCATGTTGCGTCGAATTGGCGTTGCGATGGGCTTGTGGACTATTGCCGAAGAACGCCGGGGACGGGTGACGGTTCCCGTGCTGCAGCCTGTTGCTGGAGCGAACAACCGTGTGAACCTCGACAATATTCAGGATCGCACCGCACAGATCGTCAATGGCCGTGCCGAACGTCGTGCCGCAGAACGTGAACAGAAGCGTGCCAGCGATTACGCCATGTCGCGCGCGAACTTGAGCGGGGTGACGAGTCCGGGAGGTTCGCGCGTGTTCGATTATGGGGCCCTTGACTCTACTGGCAAGGGTTCAAGCGGTTCTTTTGGCTTTTTTGGAAGTTCCGCTGACTCGGCGGAGGACGCGCAGGCTCGACGTTTGGCGGATTACAAAAAGTCGGATTGGCGTGACGCTTACCTCCCTGGACGTGACCTCGATACGGTGATGGGCATTGATATTGAAACCACAGGCACGGATCCGGCCCGCGTGTACATCATCGACGCCGGGTTCGAATTCATGAATATGATCTCGCCACGTCCGGCCGGCGAGCCCTCGGGCTACTGCTACGAACAGGGCTATTACGAGGCCGGCGACGCGTACGGCCAGGCGCGTCTTTCCTTCGGAGTTCCTGCACAGAACGCACTGCTCGGCAATCCTCTGATTCTCGACCTTACCGGTATTGACGTGCGCGATCGTGCCGGCATGGACTTTCGTTTGTTTGACGAATGGCCCGAAGCACAGGTCGGATTGCTGCAACGGCTTGAACAGCAGCCGTACGTTGCACACAACGCCCGGTTCGAGCACAGCTTTTTCATGTTGAACGTTGCCGGATATGCGGAAAGCTATCGTGCTGGCAATATTACGATCATCGACACGTTGCCGATGAGCCGTCGTTGGGATGAGGGGTCGATTCCCGATGATGAGCATCCGTATGGCAATAACACGTTGGATGCGTATGCCAAACGTCAGGGCGCGTTGGACGCTTCCCAAAATGAACGGCATCTTGGCTTGGAAGATACGCATATCATGCTGGTCGCTATGAAACATCATCTTGGTGTGCTGCATGCCGAGGGTCGCGGGCCTTGGAGCGCAGCCGGAAGACCAGGCAATGGCGGTAAACGGTGCGGCAAGCGTTGGTAGGCGGAGTGTCTCGCAAATGGTGAGGCAAGACGCAAACTGGATGGCATAACGCAAGCTGGATGGGCGAATTGACGCTGCTGAATGTGTGCCAAGCGTAGTCGTGTTGTTTTCCCGCTGGATGTTTTGACTGCTGGTCGTCTTGTATTTGTTCTTTAGCCGCGCGCATTCACTCACCGCGGTTGCGACACGCCCGGGTGTTGGTTTGTGGTGGGGTTTTTCCTGTGGTCTTGTGTCGTGCGGTGGCGTTCGCCGCCCGTTTTCCCGTGTTTTCGACACGCCGGTGGATGCGTTGTTTTGCAGGGGTTCGCGGGTCGTCCGTGAGGGGCCGGGTTGCGTGGATCGGCAAGTTCGTGTAAGTTTACTTCTCGCTGCTCAGCACGGCGGCCTCGCTCCTGGAGATTGGGGCGGCTTGCTGGTGTGGTGGTGGTTTGAGAACTCAAGAGCGTATTTGTACTACTTCTTTATAGTCAAT
>OBYW01000101.1_pt1 | contig 86647 bp, 67 predicted proteins | sample 1476841 | NCBI WGS metagenome assembly OBYW01 (sample SAMEA2580222, study PRJEB22360) | human gut metagenome | biome: human gut; feature: human-associated habitat; material: faeces | place: Denmark | collected 2008/2010
CCGCAAAGACTTTGGTAGTTTCCTTTATCGGAATGGCTAGTCAAGAGGTTTCTATTAAACAGAATGTTAGCATCATTTTAAAATCTGATACAGAGATGCTTGACGATGTAGTGGTTGTAGCTTATGGTACTGCGAAAAAGTCATCTTTTACAGGATCAGCGACTGCTGTTAGTGGAGAAAAAATAGCAAAAATGCAGGTTTCTTCAGTATCTAAAGCCTTGGAAGGTGCAGCAGCAGGTGTACAAGTAATCAATACCAGTGGGCAGCCTGGAGAAAATGCTAAAATAAGAATCCGTGGTATTGGCTCTTTTAGCGCATCATCGGCTCCTTTATACGTAGTTGATGGTATGCCTTATGACGAAGAGTCGGTTAATGCATTAAATCCTGCCGATATTGAAAGTATGTCTATATTAAAAGATGCTGCATCTGCAGCCCTTTATGGCTCACGTGCAGCAAATGGTGTTGTGATGATTACTACTAAAAAAGGTATGGTAGATAAATCCAAAGTTACTCTTGATGCACGCTGGGGAGTAAATACTCGTGGTGTTCCAGAATATGATATCATGAAAGATCAAAGAGAATACGTACTAACAGCCTGGAATACTTTAAAAAATCAATCTACAGGTGCAGAAGCTTCCGAAGAATTAATAGGTAGCATTGGATACAATCCATTCATCGGTGTAGCTAATAATGCCATGGTTTCAGCAGATGGCGTAGTTAGTTCTGCGGCTCTACGCCATAATGACGATTGGGCTGATGCCGCATTACATAATGGTATGCGTCAGGAATATAATTTGAGTCTGCAAGGTGGTAACGCTAAGACAACTCATTTTTTATCATTGGGATATTTGAAAGATGAAGGAATCTTAAGACATACTGACTTTGAACGTATTTCAGCACGTGCCAATATTAATCATACTGTAAATAAGTTTATTGATATCAATGGTAATTTGGCTTACGCAAGAGCGGAAAAAAATGCAGGCCAGTCACAAAATGCTAGTTTGTCTAATTACTCTAATGCTTTTATGTTCACTCAGCAAATCGCTCCTATTTATCCTGTATATGCGTATGACGAAAACGGAAATCGCATATATGACGAAGAAGGCAACACTGTTTATGATTTTGGTGATGGTACATACAGTACACGTATGGGCGGTTTCAGTAATCAAAATGTTGCAGCTAATTCTGGGTTGGATGTGCATCAGACTTTGAATGACAATTTTAATGGCCGTGGTACTATTAACATTAATATTATTGATGGTTTAAAAGCGACTGCTAACATTGGTTATGATTTAATGAATCAAATCCGTACAGATCACATGAATCAGTTATATGGGGATGCTGCTAATGTGAATGGTCGTACTTATAAATATAATCAACGTATTGAATCGTTTACAGCAAATCAACTTTTAACCTATAGTAAAGCATTTGGTCATCATAATATTGACATAATGGCTGGTCACGAATCTTATTCATATACACTGAAATATCAGTATGCTCATAAATACAATTTTTATACTATTGGAAATCCTGAGTTCAACAATGCCATAACTATGAGTGATATGAATTCATATACACAAGAACATAGTATGGAAAGTTTCTTTGGTCGTGTAAACTATGATTTTGATAACAAATATTATCTATCTGCAAGTATTCGTTCAGATGAATCTTCCAAATTCCATCCTGATCACCGCCGTGGTACTTTTTGGTCTGTCGGAGGTTCTTGGAGATTAACACAGGAAGAGTTTTTGAAAGATGTGGAATGGTTGTCTAATCTTAAACTAAAAGCAAGTTATGGAACACAAGGTAATGATGGAATTCTTGATATAAATGGTTATGTAGTCTATCAACCATATCTGAAGCAATATTCTGTAACCAATAATAACGGAGATTTCTCTGTAGTCGAAACTTATCGTGGAAATAAAGATTTGACTTGGGAAAAAAGCAAAAATTTAAATATCGGTTTGGAAGCTGCTTTTCTTAATAACCGTTTGAAACTAGAAACTGAATATTTCTTGAAGAAGACTTCGGATATGTTGTACAATATGCCTTATCCTATTTCTTCTGGAATTTCTTACGTTCCAATGAACCTGTTGGATATGCAGAATAAGGGGATTGAATTTACTATTTCTGCCACCCCAATTCAAACAAAAGATTTTATATGGAATTTATCTTTTAACGGTACACATTATAGCAACAAGATTTTGAATCTTCCAGAAGACAAAAGAGAGAATGGAATTATTCATGGTACTGCTTCTTTGTTCCGCTTAATGGAAGGAGGGTCTATTTATGATCTTTATACCTATGAATACGCAGGTGTTAATCCAGAAACAGGAGCAGCACAATGGTATATGGATGAGAAAGATGCTAATGGCAAAGTGACTGGAAGGACCGTAACCGAAGACTATACTCAGGCAAGCAAATATGAATTAGGTTCTACTTTGCCCGATTTCCAAGGAGGTTTTTCAACTGATTTTGCATACAAAGGAATCGATCTTTCTATAGCTACAAACTTTCAAATTGGTGGAAAGATATATGACAGCATGTATTCTTCTTTCATGCATGCGGGAAGCAATATTGGCAGTAACTGGCACAAGGATATCTTGAATGCTTGGACTCCGGAAAATAAAAATACAAATGTGCCTATAATGGATGGTGCACAAAATAGTAATAGCCAATCTTCACGTTTCTTGATAAATGCATCATTCTTTAACATCCGTAACATTTCATTAGGATATACTTTTCCGAAAGAATGGATGAAAGCAATATCAGCAAGCAGTGCACGTATTTACGTATCTGCCGATAATGTAGCTTTATTCTCTAAACGTAAAGGTATGGACCCACGCCAATATGCTTATGGATATTCGGCTGCTAATTATTCTGCGATTCGTACTTTATCATTCGGCATTAATTTGAACTTTTAAAAGAATAGAATTATGAAATATACAAAATATTTAGCAATATTGGCTGCAGCGTTTATGATGGGATCTTGTAGCGATGACTTTTTGGACAAGGAACCTTCAGAAAATGCATCAGAAGACCAAATTAAAGATTTGCTTGATAAAGATCCTACAGCTATTCAAGCATATATTACAGGATATTACAAAAATATGTTTTCTCCGGAAGCACAGCAAAGTCATGATGATTTCGGATTAAAGGCATTTGAATTGGCTACAGACTTGATGGGAGATGATATGGCATATATGACCTCACACTTCTTCGTATATGATTATCTGCTTGACAACCGTGCTTCAAGTTATCGTCGTACGACCACTTATTGGCAAGAATTATATGCTGTAATCAGTGGTGCAAATGAAGTAATCAGCGGTCTGAAAGAACAGGCAGATAGCGGTGATGAGAGTGTTGAGAAGATGTTGGGACAAAGTTACACCATACGTGCTTACTGCTATTTTTGGTTAATAAACATGTACCAGCAACCTTATGAATGGAATAAAGATAAATTAGGTATTCCTATTTATACTGAATCTGAAACCAAATTGAATCGTGTTCCTGTAAGTGAGGTCTATGAACAGATATTAAGTGATATAGATAAAGGATATAATTATTTGAAAGGAAAAGGAATAGCCAAGAAAGATGAATTAAATGAATATGCAGCAGCTGCTATTTATGCAAACATTCTTTCATTTGTTAATGATTATCCCGATCAATGGAATGAAGTTGCTAAATACGCAAAATTGGCTATTGAAGGTGGCTCACTGATGAGTGAAAAAGAATTACTTTCCGGCTTTAATGACCTTTCTTTGAGCGAAGTGTTATGGGGGGCTGATATTAATGGTGAAACAAATACATTCTACGCTTCATTCATGAGTCAAGTTGATCCTTACGGCCCGGGATACGGTGGTAATTTAGGAAATTACAAAATGATTTCCAGTGATTTGTATGAAAAAATTTCAGATGATGACATTCGTAAAAAATGGTTTGGAGTTGATTTGGGAGAAACAAATACTCATTATAAAGTAAGACAATATGTGCAGCGCAAATTTATTGATATAGGTTCTACCGCGCCTGGTTTTACTCCTACAGGTGATACTTTTTGCTCTGACTATATTTATTTGCGTACTGGTGAAATGTATTTTGTAGCTGCAGAAGCATTATATAGGGCAGGGAAAGAAAATGAAGCCAAAACAATGCTGACTACGATTATGAAAACTCGTAATCCAAAATATGAAACATCCGCAACAAGTGATGCACTTTTACAAGAAATTGAACTTCAAAAGCGTATTGAAATGTGGGGTGAAGGTCGTCGTTTATTTGACATGAAACGTCGTAATGAAAGTTTGGATAGAACACATGCAATTAATCATAGTGCGATTGCTCCAAAGGAAGTCCCTGCAGGTAGTAAATTATTCATTTATCAAATCCCCGATAAGGAGTTAAATGCCAATAGTGAGATTACTGATAAAAACGAATAGCTAATAATAGGTCTATAATAAAAAAGATGCTTAGATTACTAGGCATCTTTTTTATGTTTAAGGTAGAATAAAAGTAGACATAAAATCAAATTATTTTTTTATGTTATAATATATAGTTGATTTATAGTTTGTTATAATAGATGTAATATTGTATATCTACAAGAGAGCAGAATGCTAAATATTTGATTACTAGATGTTTTTTTGTATATTTTAGTTCCGCAAAGACTTTGGTAGTTTCCTTTATCGGAATGGCTAGTCAAGAGGTTTCTATCAAACAGAATGTTAGCATCATTTTAAAATCTGATACTAAAGTGCTTGGAGAAGTGATGGTTGTTGCATATGGCACTGCAAAAAAGGAATCTTTTACAGGATCAGCATCCGTTATTAATAATAAGAAACTGGAATTACGTCCTATAAGTAATGTTACTAAAGGATTGGAAGGACAGACTACAGGTCTGTTAACAACTTCAGGCTCAGGTCAACCTGGCGAAGCTGCCAAGATCGTGATTCGCGGTTACGGTTCCATCAATGCCTCACAAGATCCTTTGTATGTAGTTGACGGAATACCTTTTAGTGGAGATATGAGTTCTATCAATCCTGCCGATATTGAAAGCATGACAGTTTTAAAAGATGCTTCAGCCGGAGCCCTTTATGGAGCCCGTGGTGCAAATGGTGTAATTATGATTACTACCAAACAAGGAAAAGAAGGCAAGACTAAGGTATCTTGGCGTTCTACGGCAGGTTGGTCTTCACGTTCCTTGAAAGCCTATGACATGGTTGACCAAAAAGAATTTGTACAGTTAACGTATGAAGGTTTACGCAACGGATATATCTTTGACAATGGATATAACTGGGAAGCTGCCGGTAGACAAGCATCAGCAGATTTAGGTGGCGTTTTAGGTGGAGAACAATATAATCCATTTAAAAATTACACATGGGGAACAATTATAGATCCTGCAACAGGTAGAGTGCAGGGTGATGCTACATCCGCATGGAATGAATCTTGGATGGATGCAATACAAAGAGACAATGCATTTCGTCATGAACACCAGTTGTCTGTTAATGGAGGTACAGAAAAGACCAAATATATGTTCTCTTTGGGATATTTAAATGAAGATGGCATCTTGATTAATACCGGTTTCCAACGTTATAATGCCCGTGCAAACATAAACACTGAAGTGAATAAATGGATGAAGACTGGATTGAATGTGTCACTTTCCAATTCCACACAAAATTTTAGTGATTACGAAGGTTCATCTAATTCAAATGTGTGGTACTCTGCACAATTTATGGCTCCGATTTACCCGGTGTATATAAAGGGAGAAGATGGTAAAGATGTATTAGATGCCGATGGAAATCGCCAACTGGACTACGGTGACGGTAGTGTACAACGCCCACAGTATAGTGATTTCAATCCCGTAGGCGGTTTGGTAGATGACAAGGCTGATATAAAAACAGATGTAGCTGGTTTGCGCACATTTTTGGCATTTGGCTCAGATTCGGAAGATGCCGGATGGGCTAAAGGTATTAAGCTGACTTTGAACTTTGGTCTGGACTACCGGAACAAATCTCAAAAATCATATATGAATATGCACCATGGTAATCAGGCAGCTGCCGGCGGTTTGTTGATGAAATATAACAGAAGAACCCAATCTTATACTTTTAACCAGTTACTGACATGGGGGCGTTCTTTTAACTTTTATAACATCGATCTTTTGGTTGGTCATGAATTTTATGCATACAAATATGAATTTCTGTCTGCCGGAAAAACCAATTTAGTAGATGGTATTCTTGAATTGCGTCCGGGTACAAATCTATACAATGCGGATTCATATTCGGAAGATTATCGTGTGGAATCCTTCTTTGGGAGATTCAATTATAACTTTAATGAAAAATATTATTTTTCAGCCTCTATCCGTACGGACGGTTCTTCACGCTTCCAAAAAGATAACCGTTGGGGTACTTTTTGGTCTGTCGGTGCCAACTGGAGAATTTCACAAGAAAAGTTTATGCAGAATTTGATTTGGATTTCTAATTTATCAGCTAAAATCAGTTATGGTGAACAAGGTAATGATAATCTGTTAAGATATGATAGTCTTGAAGGAGGATATGTACCAGATTATTATCCTTGGCAAGGACTCTATCCATTGGAATATCCGAATGCCAATCAAGTAGGAGGCCTGATCGGTGCTTTGGAAAACAAAAAACTTTCATGGGAAAAAAGCGGTAATTTAAATGTCGGTATTGAGGCAAGTATGTTTGACGGACGCTTGAATGTCAGTGCTGAATATTATAACCGCAAAACAACGGATATGTTGCTGGGATACCCCAAGGCTACTTCTAGTGGATTCTCTGAATACAACGCGAATATCGGTTCTATGCGTAATACCGGGTTTGAATTTAGCTTAGGTGGTTCCCTTATCAAAACCACTGATTTTATATGGAACTTAACTTGGATGGGCTCTACTGTAACCAATAAAGTGCTGAAACTGACTGGGGAATCTCCTGAAATTATCAAGGGAGTTTTCAGTATTAAAGAGGGAATGCCTATTAATACATATTATATGGCTAAATCTGCCGGTGTGGATCCTGCAACAGGAGCGCAGCTCTATTGGGTATATGATAAGGATGATAATGGCAACATCACTAACGAATATATCAGCAGTGACTATCAAAAAGCTGCGAACAGCAAATATTATTCCGGCAGCCGTATACCTGATTTATATGGTAGTATCAATACCGATTTCTCTTACAAGAATTTCGATTTGTCAATATTGGGTACATATTCTATAGGAGGTAAAGTTTATGATTCATTATACGCTGGTTCTATGGAGGTTATGTATGCAGGCAATACATGGAACAAACATGCTTTGAGACGTTGGCAACAACCTGGTGACATCACAGATGTACCTCGTATTCAAATTGGAGGTTCCTACACAGCTTCAGACCGTTTTTTAGTTGATGCTTCATACTTTGCTATCAAAAATATCACTTTGGGCTACACTATTCCCAAACAATGGCTAAAGAAGGCCGGGCTAGAGTCTGTCCGCATATTCGGATCGGTAGATAATCTCGCTTTATTTTCTCATTTGGACGGTATGGACCCACAGTATAACTTCAAGGGCGAAACAGACTATTCTTATGCTCCCAACAAGACTTATTCAGTAGGTTTTGAAATTAATTTCTAACAATTTAAAAGAATACAGGAAAGTATGAAAAAAATATTTAAATACATATTTGCCGGGATGGCTGCAATGTCTGTGGTAGCTTGCAGTGAGGATGCTTTGGAAACCAGTCCTTCATCTTCTGTTTCTGGCAACGAATTATTAGGAACAGCAACTAATGCATTAGTATCATTGAATGGTGTATATCGAGCAATGTATACAGCAGGGGTTTCAAACAGCTCTAACACTCATCAATGCTTCGGTATCACAGCTTATAATCTGGTGGCAGATGTTATGGGTGAAGATTGCATTATGAACGGACAAGGTAGCGGCTGGTTTTGGTATGATTGCGTTTACAATGTAAAATCAAGATATACCTCTACCGGATGGCGTTCTTATGATATGTGGAATGGCTATTACACTTGGATTTCTAATGTCAATTACATTTTGGCAGAAGAGGAAACCATGTCTGGAAGTGAAACCGAAAAGAATTATGTGCTTGGACAAGCCTACGCTGTACGTGCTTACAGTTATTTTATGCTGGCGCAAATGTTTTCTCGCACTTATAAAGGACATGAAAGCGAACCTTGTGTACCACTCTATACAGAACCGACTGATATTGCAACAGAAGGTAAAGGGCGCGCAACGGTTGAAGAAGTATATCAACAAATCACTTCGGATCTTGACAAAGCAATTACCATGCTAGGCAACTCAGGTAAAAGAAAACATATCAGCCATATCAATGAGGCTGTTGCCTCAGGTATAAAGGCTCGTGTCGCTTTAGTGATGGAAGACTGGCAGACCGCTTTGGATGCCGCGAATGCCGCAATAAGCAAAAGTGGGTGTAGTATCGGCACTGGAACTGCGGTAACCGGTGGAATGAATGATGCTACTGCCAATAATGTGATGTGGGCGGCCGAAATCATAGCCGACCAGTCCGGAATGTATGCAGGTTTCTTTACACACATGGATGCGGATCAAGGGAAATATGGAGCTAGTGCTCGAAAACAGATAAACAAACTGCTTTATGCAAAGCTAGGCACAAATGATGTCCGCAAAAAATGGTGGAATCCACAAGACGAGAATAATGAAAAGAATGGTTACCAACAAGAAAAATTCAAGTTTAAAGATTATGCGAAATGGACAGGTGACTATATTTTTATGCGTATTGAGGAAATGTTCTTAACCGCAGCAGAAGCATCTTGTCGTTTAAATGATGACAAAGGCGCACGACTGATGTTGAACAGTTTAATGCAAGAACGTGATGAGGATTACACTTGCAAAAAAACAGGAACGGCATTAGGTAAGCTCACCTCGGATGAAACCGGTTCTTTACTTGAAGAAATTATAATTCAACGCCGTATTGAACTTTGGGGAGAATTTGGACGTATCTATGATATACGTCGTCTGAAACAAGGGTTCAGACGTACTGCAGACATGGGCTGGCCATCCAGTGCTTTAATTGCTGGTACAGATACGGAAGATCCTGAGTCGTATGCATGGGTATTAACTATTCCTCAAACGGAATTTGATGGTAATCCGAACATGGATCCTAGCAAAGATCAGAATCCGATAGGTGATCATAAATAGTATTAATCTGTAAGCAAGTAAATTATGAAAGTAAATAAATATATAATCGGCATGTTTGTTGCCACTGCAACTCTTTTTGTATCGTGCAACACCGACAATGAAGGAGATATATACAATGGCACAACAATGGGGGTGACATTCGCCACAGGTACACAATCGGTTTCCTTTCCTTCCACAGGATATGAGGGTTTTGATGTGGAAGTCTTACGCGCGAAATCTTCGGAAGCTACTACAATTAATTTATCAGCAACATTAGTTGTCGGTGATAAAGAGCAGGAACTCCCTGCCTCCATTACCGTACCTTCCTCGGTTTCATTCGCAGCAGGGGAATTTAAGACCAATATTCATGTTACAGTTGGAGATATAACTCCTGGACAGAATTATAAAGTCAAGATATCTTTGCCGGAGGAAATGGTTACGATAGACCAGACTTCGGATAAAGTCATAACTGTTTATAGGGATTATACTTTTTCTTCATTAGGAACTGGAACATTTAAATCTGCGGCTATGGCAGAGGAAGGGGAAGATTTTACAACTTGGGAAGTAGAAGTTCAAAAAGCAGACCAGATATCATGGTATAAAGCTATGAACTTATATGAAAAAGGATATAACATTGTCTTCAAAGTTAATGAAGCCAATGAGGTCACTGTAGAATCTCAGCCGGCATGGAAGCACGCATCCTATGGAGAAGTTTTTGTTTCAGGAAAAGGTGCTTTGGAAGACGGAGTTATTACTGTGAAGCTGTCGCATGATGTACCCAATGTTGGTGGTTTTGGTGAATTTAAAGAAATACTTTACCTACCTGCTAAATAATTTAGATTTAAGATATGAGGAAAAGATGAAGCTTTCTCCTTAATTATCCAATAGATTATTACCCAAGTATACAAAATTAATGTATACTTGGGTAAATCTATATAGTAAATCGGTCTTTGGAAATTATCGATAAACATCTGTTAACTCAAATTCGATTACTATATAAATGTGCCTGTAAAGACATATATGTTAAATATTTAGTTACATATTTGGAAGGAACACAACAAACCACCATCAATCCTTATGAACTGATTGTAATTCCTGACGGGAAGTCAAATTCTGATTACACACGGAATCTTCCATCAGTTTTTTAATGTTCTTCCCAGCCAAAACTCAAAAAAACGATCATAGACCGGATATAGCATATTATGCCGTCAAACAGTTGATATATTTCAGATATAACATTTTTATTAATGTACTTCCCGCTTTTCTGGAAATGGTGTGTAACAAATTTTGTATATTCTTTCAGTCTGATAGATTTTTGATCCAAAATCATAGTACTTTGATAAAAAGCCGGAAGACTTATAAAAATTTCTCCCGTCATATGACATTGTGAACCTAAATATATAAAATGGGCATTGTACAATGTTATATATCGATGCTCAAAATGGCTTTAACGTTCTTTCTCGAATCGGATCTTGAGCAATAACTTGAAATTAGTCAATCGCCACTAGGCAGATTTTGTCTGCTTTTCCTAGATAGCTAAGTATTTCGTCCAAAGTAACAGACGTTTTTTGCTCTCTCCCATTTCTAAATTCCAATTTGGATCTCCTCTTTCATTATTTCATGCATTTTTTTTTCAAAAAGATTATAATCTTATTACAATACAATTATCATAATGAGATTTATCGCAATTAGACTTTTTTATCGTATAAAGTAATTCTGAGGTAGAACAAAAGTAGAAAAAAGGTTATCATAACTTTGTTTAAAGTAATTCCCGCAGAGTAAATAAATAGAATCGACAAATTTTAATCTTTTGATTATAAACACTTTATATGTTTTGTTAGTTCCGCAAAGACTTTGGTAGTTTCCTTTATCGGAATGGCTACACAAGAAGTGCCAGTTAAAGCAAACTTGAATGTTGTGTTAAAGTCTGATACAGAGCAGCTTGAAGAGGTGATGGTGGTGGCTTATGGTACAGCGAAAAAATCTGCATTTACAGGTTCGGCTGCTACTATAAAAAATGAAAAAATAGCGACGAGACAAACTTCAAATGTGACAAATGCTTTGGCGGGTCAAGTAGCCGGAGTACAAACTACGAGTAATAATGGTCAGCCGGGCAAAGATGCTGAAGTGCGTATTCGTGGTATTGGATCTATATCGGCTAGTAACAAGCCTTTGTATGTGGTAGATGGAGTTCCGTATGATGGTGAAATTTCTGCTATCAGTACTTCTGATATAGAATCAATGACAGTGTTGAAAGATGCTGCTTCTAATGCTCTGTATGGTGCACGTGGTGCTAATGGTGTAATCTTGATTACTACCAAGCGTGGTAAGAGTGGGGAAGCCCGTGTTACTTTTGACGCTAAATGGGGTGTGAATAAACGTGGAGTACCTAATTATGAAACAATTACGGATCCGGCTACATTCTATGAATTAAACTATTCTTCTATTTATAATGCCGATTTGAAAGGATATGCGGCAGCCGGAGATTTGGCTAAAGCTAATGCGTACGCTAATCAAGCAATGCTTTCTTCTACATATTTGGGATATCAGGTGTATTCCATTCCTCAAGGACAGCAACTGATCGGTATGGATGGCAAATTGAATCCTAATGCGACATTAGGTTATTCTGATGGTACATATTATTATACTCCGGATAATTGGTCGGATGAAATTTTTGAAAATAACCTGCGTCAAGAGTATAATTTAAGTATCAGCGGTGCGACTGAAAAAATGAATTATTATATGTCGGCCGGCTATTTGGATGATAAGGGAATTGTTCCTAACTCTGGTTTCCAACGTTATTCTGCACGTTTGAAAGCTGACTATCAAGTGAAGCCTTGGCTGAAGATGGGAGGAAATGTATCATTTACTCATTATGATAGCCGTGAACAGGATACTGAGGGTGGTACATCAAATGCAAACATCTTTTATGCATCAAATATTATGGGAGCCATTTATCCTATGTATGTTCGTGATGCACAGGGTAATATTATGGTAGATAATCGAGGTTTCCTTCGTTATGATTATGGAAAGCCAGGACAAGATTCAAATGGTAGCCGTAATACGATTCCTAATGCAAATCCGTTGGCTAGTTATATGCTGGATAAAATGAAATATTCGGGTGATGTGGTTAGTGGAAAATGGTCTGCTGATATTGATATTTGGAATGGAATCAAGGCAAAAGTGAATATAGGTGTTGATGTAAATAATGTGCGTGCTACAGAGATGGTTAACCCCTTCTACGGACAGTTTTCTGAAACTAGCGGAGTCGGAGGTTTGATCGGCGTATCTAGTGAGCGTACATTTAGTGTAAATCAGCAGTATTTGTTGACATACAACAAAACATTTAATGATGTTCATAATGTGGATATTTTGGCCGGACATGAAAGTTATGACTATAAATATCAATATTTGTACGGACAACGTGAGAAATTGTATGATCCGAATGTTCCTGAATTAGGCAATGGTATTATGAACCAGAGCAATAATTCATATTCTCGTAATTATGCAACAGAAGGATGGCTGTTCCGTGCACAATATGACTATGATGGACGGTATTTTGTTTCAGCTTCTTTCCGTCGTGATGCTTCTTCTTGTTTTCACCCGGATAATCGTTGGGGTAACTTCTGGTCTGTAGGAACTGGATGGTTATTAAGCAAAGAGAAATTCTTGGAAAACCAGTCTTGGATTGATATGTTGAAATTTAAAATCAGCTATGGTTTGCAAGGTAATGATAACTTGATGTTCCAAGGTGGTTTGTACCGTAACTACTATCCGTATCAAGACCAGTATACATTGGCAAACAGTAATGGCGATTTTTCAACTTCTCTATATTATAAAGGTAATAAGGAAATTACTTGGGAAACTTCACACAGCTTTAATACTGGATTTGATTTCGCTTTTTGGGGTGGTAAGTTAGGTGGTTCTGTTGAGTACTTCTCACGTAAAACAACCGATATGCTTTATTTCAAACCGGTAGCAGCTTCAATGGGTTATTCCCGTTTTCCTGAGAATGTGGGGTCAATGGTAAACCGTGGGGTTGAATTGGACTTGTATTCCAATATAATTGAAAACAAGAATTTTTCCTGGAATGTAAATTTTAATCTTACACATTTTAAGAATAAAGTCTTGGAATTATCTCCAGAACTGAATGGACAATTGATTGACGGTGCCCGGATTTATCGTGAAGATGAGTCTATGTACCAGCTTTATTTACCTAAATATGTAGGTGTGGATTCTGAAACAGGAGAGAGTCTGTGGGCGCTGGTGACTCCGGATGAGAATGGTAATACAGTTACGAAATCTTATTCTGTCGCTTCTGAAAACAGATTCGCATCAGGTGATATTCTACCTAAAGTTTATGGTGGTTTTGGAACAAGTGTTACAGCCTATGGCTTTGATCTCTCTGTTTCGTTTGCATACCAGCTTGGTGGACGTATTCTGGACTATACTTATCAAGGATTGATGGATGTGGCAGCCACAGGTAGTGCTTTGCATAAAGATATGTTAAAAGCATGGACTCCTGAAAATAAAAATACGGATGTTCCTCGTATGAATATTAATGACCAATATACGAACAGATTAACAGATCGTTTCTTGACTAGTTCGGACTATTTAAGCTTGCAGAATATTACATTGGGTTATACTTTGCCGAAGAGTCTGACACGTAAAATGCAGATTGACGGTGTCCGTGTATTCTTTGTTGCAGATAATGTGGCTTTGCTGACAGCTCGCAAAGGGTTGGACCCACGTCAAGGTTATGTGGCTGCTGACAATGTATATTCACCTATCCGCACAATTTCCGGAGGTATATCTTTAAATTTCTAATTTAGCAACCCATTTTTAAGAATATGAAATTGTCAAATAAATATATAGCATTTGCAAGTGTCGCTTTATTAATGGCATCTTGCGATTTGGATAAATTTCCTGAAGGAGATTACATATCTGAAGAACAGAAAGAAGATATAATCAATGGCAGACCTAATTTGATAACTGCTGAAGTGAACGCTATGGCAGCCAAATTAAATACTTTTGGTACGATTTCAGATGATGCCACTACTTATCATAATGACTATGGTATTCCTGCGGTATCTATGATATTGGAATCAGGAGGGCAGGACTTGGTTGCATTGGTTAATGGATATAACTGGTTTAATAAATCTCAGAATTATAGTGACAGAGTATACGATAGTTCAAGCGATGAATTGATTTGGAAAACGTTCTATAATCACTTGAAAGCTGCAAACAATGTATTGAAATTGATAGCGGCAGATACGGAAGATTCTTCTTTGAAGGTTTATCGTGGCCAAGCTTTAGCTGCTCGTGCTTATGACTATCTGAACTTGGTTCAAATTTATCAGTTTACTTATGCAGGTCATGAAAATAGCCTGGCAGTACCTATTGTTACAGAAACAATGACTGATGAAGATATGCAGAATAATCCGCGTGCAACTGTACAGCAGGTGTATGACCAGATTATGAGTGACCTGAATACGGCTGCTGATTTATTGACCGGGTATGATAATGGCTCAAACAAAGATCAGATTGATGAGGCAGTAGTTTATGGATTGCGTGCTCGTGCTAATCTGTTAATGCAAAAATGGGCGGATGCAGCTAAAGATGCAGAACGTGCCATTGCTGGCGGTACACCTCAGACTTTAGCCCAGGTATCTACTCCTACCTTTAATTCAGCATCGGCAAGTTCATGGTTATGGGGAGTGATGATTACGCCTGATAATGATGTTGTCCAGACAGGTATTATCAACTGGCCTTCGCACTTGTGCTCTTTTACCGGGAACGGTTATACTTCAGGAGTGCCTGATGGATATAGAAAGGTGAATTCTGCATTATATGATTTAATACCCGAAACAGATATCCGTAAACAATGGTTCTTGTCTCCGGATAATAAATCTTCATTGATTGATAATGAGCAGATTGAGGGTACTTCCATCGTTGAATATTTTGGTTTGACTCCGTATGTAAATACAAAGTTCGGAGCTTATCAAAGTATATTTGGTAACACAACCAATGCGTCAGACTGGCCTTTGATGCGTGTTGAAGAAATGTATCTGATAAAGGCTGAGGCAGAAGCCATGGGTGGTAATCTGAGTGGCGGAAAGAGTACATTGGAAAATTTTGTACGGACATATCGGGATCCTTCCTTTACAAGTAAAGCTAATTCGGCACAGGATTTTCAGGATGAGGTTTGGTTGCAGCGTCGTATGGAACTTTGGGGAGAAGGTTTCTCACTGTTCGATATCCTACGCTTGAAAAAGCCGGTGGTTCGTAAGAATACGAATTATGACCCGTCTGTACAATATAATTCAGCAGCAGAAGCGCAGATCCTGATCTATCGGATTCCGCAATGTGAAATGGAAACCAATTCCGGAATCAGTGACACTGATAACAATCCGGCTGCTCCACAACCACAACTATAGGGAATAACTGTAATAAAAAAGAGGATGACGTTCAACGTTCATCCTCTTTTTTTGTTATATTTGTCGCGAACTTATTTAGATTGATAGATAAATGAAAGAATTTGTAATTTCTGAAGCACAGGTTGAAACTGCCATCTTAGTTGGTTTGATTACTCAGACACAAGACGAGCGTAAGACCAAGGAGTATTTGGATGAGTTGGAGTTCTTGGCCGAAACGGCCGGAGCAACAGTGGTGAAAAGGTTTACTCAGAAACTGCCTGCTGCCAATTCCGTGACTTATGTCGGTAAAGGAAAGCTGGAAGAAATCAAGGAATATATTCATCAGGAAGAGGAAAATGAGCGTGAAGTCGGAATGGTGATTTTTGATGATGAACTTTCTGCCAAGCAGATACGTAATATAGAAGCTGAACTGAAAGTGAAGATTTTGGACCGTACTTCGCTGATTCTGGATATTTTTGCCATGCGGGCTCAAACTGCAAATGCTAAAACACAAGTGGAGCTGGCCCAATATAAGTATATGCTGCCTCGTCTGCAACGTTTGTGGACTCACTTGGAGCGTCAGGGAGGTGGATCCGGTGCTGGTGGAGGTAAAGGCTCTGTGGGATTACGTGGCCCGGGTGAAACTCAGTTGGAAATGGACCGTCGTATCATTTTGAATCGTATGTCATTGTTGAAAGAACGGTTGGTTGAAATTGATAAACAGAAGTCCACTCAACGTAAAAACCGTGGGCGTATGATACGTGTAGCTTTGGTAGGGTATACCAATGTGGGAAAATCTACTTTAATGAATTTGCTTTCAAAAAGCGAGGTCTTTGCTGAAAATAAACTTTTTGCAACATTGGACACCACAGTACGCAAAGTGATTATTGAGAATCTGCCATTTCTGCTTACAGATACCGTAGGATTTATCCGTAAATTACCAACGGATTTGGTTGATTCCTTTAAATCAACCTTGGACGAAGTGCGTGAAGCTGATCTGCTGATTCATGTGGTGGATATTTCTCATCCGGATTTTGAGGAACAAATTTCTGTGGTTGATAAAACGATTGCTGATTTGGGGGCAGGTGGAAAGCCTACCATGATTGTTTTTAACAAGATAGATGCTTATACCTATATAGAGAAAGCAGAGGATGATTTGACTCCTAAAACCAGGGAGAATATTACATTGGAAGAACTGATGAAGACATGGATGGCAAAATTGAATGATAATTGTATCTTCATTTCTGCCAGAGAGAAAATAAATATGGATGAATTGAAGACTATTATATATAATAAGGTGCGCGAGCTACACGTACAGAAGTATCCTTATAACGATTTTCTTTATCAAACCTATGATGAAGAATAAATACATATAGAAGATGAAAACTTATCGTTCACTTACACAAGAAGAAATACAACAATTAAAAGAGAGATCATGCACTGCGGTTGATTGGGATGAAATTGAAGTAGTAGAGAACTTTAAGACGGACTATATTTATCATACCCGTTTTTCCGGAAAGGTCAGATTGGGGGTCTTTGAAGATGAGTTTACGTTGGCAGGTGGCATGCGTAAACATTCCGGATTGTATCATGCGACTTTGCATAATGTAACGGTGGGCGATAATTGTTGTATTGAGAATATAAAGAACTATATAGCCAACTATATCATTGGGGATTATGTATTTATAGAGAATGTAGATATCATTCTGGTAGATGGCCGGAGCAAGTTTGGGAATGGCGTTGAAGTAGCTGTATTGAATGAAACGGGTGGACGTGAAGTGCCTATTCATGATCGTCTGTCAGCGCATCAGGCCTATATTCTGGCATTGTACCGTCATCGTCCTGAATTGATTTGCCGGATGAAAGCCATTATTGACCGGTATGCTGAAGAGAATGCTTCGGATACAGGTACTATTGGCCACCATGTTACCATTGTTGATGCGGGATATATAAAGAATGTACGAATAGGTGATTATTGTAAGATAGAAGGGGCGGGACGATTGAAAAACGGTAGCTTGAACAGTAATGAGCAAGCGCCTATTCATATCGGCTATGGAGTGGTATGCGATGATTTTATTATATCAAGCGGCTCCAATGTGGAAGATGGAACTATGTTGACCCGTTGCTTTATCAGCCAGGCATGTCATTTGGGACATAACTATTCTGCATCTGATTCTTTGTTTTTCAGTAATTGTCAAGAAGAGAACGGTGAGGCATGTGCCATTTTTGCCGGACCCTTTACGGTGACTCATCATAAGTCTACTTTGCTGATTGCCGGAATGTTCTCTTTTATGAATGCGGGTTCCGGCTCTAATCAAAGCAACCATATGTATAAGTTAGGTCCGATTCATCAGGGAGCTATGGAGCGTGGGGCGAAGACTACTTCCGATTCTTATATTTTATGGCCCGCACGTGTAGGTGCATTTTCTTTGGTTATGGGGCGTCATGTGAATCATGCCGATACTTCTAATCTGCCTTTTTCTTATCTGATAGAGCAGCAAAATACCACTTATCTGGTGCCAGGGGTGAATTTGCGGAGTGTAGGTACGATTCGGGATGCTCAAAAGTGGCCTAAACGTGACAAACGTAAAGATCCGAACCGTTTGGATCAGATTAATTATAACCTGTTGAGTCCCTATACTATTCAGAAAATGATGAAAGGGCGTAGTATTCTGAAAGAATTACGTAAAGTATCCGGAGAAACTTCAGAAACTTACTCTTACCAAAGTGCGAAAATTAAGAATTCTTCTTTAAATAATGGCATTCGTTTTTATGAAACGGCTATTCATAAATTTTTGGGTAATTCATTAATCAAGCGTTTGGAGGAGGTTCGTTTTAGCAGTGATGAGGAAATCCGTGCCCGGTTGATTCCTGATACAGAGATAGGGACAGGAGAATGGGTGGATATTTCCGGATTGATCGCTCCTAAAAGTGAAATAGAGAAGTTGATGGCAGATATAGAATCTGGAATCCTGACTAATGTGGATCAGATTCATGACCGTTTTGTTGAGATGCATCGTAATTATTATACATACGAGTGGACATGGGCGTATGGGAAGATGCTTGAGTTTTATAATCTGCGTTCCGATGAAATAACGGCAAAGAATGTTATTGCTATCGTGAAGAAGTGGCAGGAGGCTGTTGTCGGATTGGATAAAATGGTCTATGCCGATGCGAAAAAGGAATTTTCTTTGTCTGCTATGACGGGGTTCGGTGCAGATGGATCACGTGAAGAAATGGAGCAGGATTTTGAACAGGTGCGTGGGGTATTTGAAAGTAATCCGTTTGTGACAGCGGTATTGCAGCATATTGAAGCGAAAACAGCGTTGGGTAACGAGTTGATAGAACGGATTGCTTCTATATGATATTTTTGATGAGAGTATCCAGACTAAGATGAACCTTCGGAAAAGTTACAGATGGTAGTTACATATAAAAAGAGCCGTATGAATGCTGGAGTAGTCATACGGCTCTTGCTATTGGATGACATTTGAGCTTGTTTGGATACTTCCTTTTTATTTTTTTACCACAGGTAGTATAACTCTGCTTGCAGCTCCTTGCTGATGATAAATTTTGATCTTTTGTTTCATCACAAAATCTTCTACCGTACAATGATAGGTATCAATAAACCTTTGTGGATTGCGGTCAATAATGGGGAACCAGGAACTTTGAATTTGAATCATCAGTCTGTGTCCCGGCAGGAATGTGTGTGCCACATCATACAGTGTGTAATTAACCGGAGTTATTTCTTCCGGTTTGAAAGGCAGGGGATTGTCGAATCCCTTACGGAAGCGTCCTCTGAATAATTCGCCACGAATCATCAGCTGGTACCCACTCATTGGGTAGTCACTCTTTAAATAACTGCGTGCAGTTTTGGAATATTCAAATTTTTCAGGATATACATCAATTACTTTCACCATAAAATCAGCGTCAGTACTACTGATGGCAGTCATTAATTCCACTTCTATAGGACCGGCCAATGTTAAAGTATCACATAGCGGCTCCGTCATGAAAGTAATGACATCGGGACGTGAAGTAGCAAAGCGTTGGTCATCTACCATGAATTCTTTTGTCCGGTAAGTGGTAGGGTTTGCCGTATAGGGTACCGGACGTGACATATCTGAAATATATTCTGAATAAGACTCTTGTTCTGCCGGTGCTTGTGTGGATACTGATCCGTTCTTATGTATATAATAAGGTGTACCGGCAGTCTTTTGTACAGGCCATTCGTTGTATGTTTTCCATTCGTTTTCACCTGTATGGAATATATTTACTTTATGCTTGGGCTTTTCTCCCTTTCCTTCCAGGAAATATCGGAAAAAAGGATATTCTATTTTGTCCATGTAATAAGCCGAAGTGCTTTTACCGAAATACAGATTACCGAAACCTTGGAACCCGCGTACTGTCCATGCTCCATGCCACCAAGGACCGAATGTCAGATATAAATCTGTGTCCGGTGATTGCTCTTTGATGGCTTTATAAAGATTCCAGGCTCCGTAACAGTCTTCGGAGTCATACAGTCCACCTACCACCAATATGGCGGGCTTCAAGTTATAACAGGAGGTGCGTGCATCGCGCTCTTTCCAGAAATCATCGAAATCAGGATGGTTTTTGATATCATTCCACAATGTCTGTGTGGTATCACGTACCAGGTCGTCTACATTCTTAAAGGTACCGAGTGCCAGAAAATCTGTGTAAACATCATTCTTTACAATTTGGTTCATCACTCCTTTTCCCATGTGGCGTCCTTCCAGTCTGGGAAGGAAATTAGTGGTTTGCAGCAGGGTGAAGGCTCCGTTGTGATGACGGTCATCTCCACGGAACCAGTCAGTAACGGGAGCTTGCGGAGAAACAGCTTTCAAAGCCGGATGATTGGAGGAGGCTGTCATAGTGGCATAGAAACCATCATAACTGATTCCCCATGTTCCTACATTTCCGTTATTATATGTGTTGTGAATCAACCATTCTATGGTATCGTATGTGTCCGTAGCTTCGTCTATATTCTTTTTATCTTTCTTACCCTTTTTGTTTTTGTTGAGAGGGCGTACTTGGATAAATATTCCTTCACTCTTATGTCGTCCACGTACATCTTGGAAGACGATAATATATCGGTGCTCTATATAGTTTTTCAGATTAGTTCTGAAATGACGGTCAAATCCTTCTCCGTATGGGGAACAAGAGTAAGGGCTGCGGTGCATCAGGATAGGATGCTGCCTGCTGTTGTCTTTCGGTTCGTAGACAGCGGTGTAAAGCTTGATTCCGTCACGCATGGGAATCATGACTTCCCGTTTCGTGTAGATTTCCTTCAGTTTGAGTTCGATACTGTCCGGTTGGTTTTTTGCTTGGGTTTGTGTCCATCCTCGAGGGATGAGAAAGCATAACAGTAATGAAGTAATAAATAAGAATTTGCCTAATCTTTTCATGTATAATGTGATGTTATTTTAATGAGTTGGCAAAGGTAAGGACATTCCTTGAAAGTTTTCACGCTAATTAAGGAAAAATTTCGATAATAGTTACTACCTTTGTCACACTAATAACTTTTAACTAAAATAAGTATCAATATGGCAACACCTCCGTTCCACTATCAGCACATGTTCCCGTTGGGACCTGATAAAACCGAGTATTATTTGCTGACTAAAGATTATGTGTCAGTAAGTGAGTTTGAAGGAAAACCTATCTTGAAGATTGAAAAAGAAGGTCTGACTGCTATGGCTAACGCTGCTTTCCGTGATGTTTCTTTCTTGCTTCGCCGTTCACACAATGAACAGGTTGCTAAGATTCTGAGTGATCCCGAAGCCAGTGATAACGATAAGTATGTAGCATTGACTTTCTTGCGTAATGCGGAAGTTTCAGCTAAAGGCAAATTACCTCTTTGTCAAGATACGGGTACTGCTATTATCCATGGTGAGAAAGGTCAGCAGGTATGGACCGGCTATTGTGATGAAGAAGCCCTTTCCTTGGGAGTTTATAAGACTTATACGGAAGAAAATCTTCGTTATTCTCAGAATGCTCCTTTGACTATGTACGATGAGGTGAACACCAAATGTAACCTGCCTGCACAAATTGATTTGGAAGCTACTGAAGGTATGGAATACAAGTTCCTTTGTGTGACTAAAGGTGGTGGTTCGGCGAACAAGACCTATTTATATCAGGAAACGAAAGCTGTATTGAATCCGGCTACATTGGTTCCTTTCCTTGTTGAAAAAATGAAGACTTTGGGTACGGCTGCTTGTCCTCCTTATCATATTGCATTTGTAATCGGTGGTACATCGGCAGAGAAGAACTTGCTGACTGTTAAGCTAGCTTCTACTCACTATTATGACGAGTTGCCTACTACCGGTAATGAATACGGGCGTGCTTTCCGCGATGTGGAACTGGAAAAACAAGTATTGGAAGAAGCTTATAAGATTGGCTTGGGTGCACAGTTTGGTGGTAAGTATATGGCTCACGATGTCCGCATCATCCGCTTGCCTCGTCACGGTGCTTCTTGTCCTATCGGTCTGGGCGTTTCCTGTTCTGCTGACCGTAATATAAAATGTAAGATCAATAAAGATGGTATCTGGATTGAAAAGATGGATGATAAACCGGGTGAGCTGATTCCGGCAGAACTCCGTGAAGCCGGTGAAGGCGATGTGGTTAAGATTGATTTGAACCAACCGATGGCGGATATCCTGAAAGAATTGACCAAGTATCCGGTAGCTACCCGTCTGTCATTGAACGGAACCATTATTGTAGGTCGCGATATCGCTCATGCTAAATTGAAAGAGCGTTTGGATCGTGGCGAAGATTTGCCGCAGTATATCAAAGATCATCCTATCTATTATGCCGGTCCGGCAAAGACTCCGGAAGGTATGGCTTGTGGTTCTATGGGCCCCACTACAGCAGGACGTATGGACCCGTATGTGGATTTGTTCCAGTCACATGGCGGTAGCATGATAATGTTGGCAAAAGGTAATCGTAGCCAGCAGGTAACGGATGCTTGTAAGAAGTATGGCGGTTTCTATCTGGGCTCTATTGGTGGTCCGGCTGCTATCCTTGCTCAGAATAATATCAAGAGCATTGAGTGTGTGGAATATCCGGAATTGGGTATGGAAGCTATCTGGAAAATTGAAGTGGAAGATTTCCCGGCATTCATCTTGGTGGACGATAAAGGTAATGACTTCTTCAAGCAGTTGAAGCCGCGTTGCCTTGGAAATTGTAAATAATTAAATTATTCCGTAATAATACTAATACAGCCTTCCTCCCTTTAAAGGCGAGGGGGCTGTTCTGTTTTTTATTTAATTGGTGTTATCCGTTACCTTAATAATATGATGAAAAAACTACGATTGTTGTTTGTGCTGTTATGGATGACAAGCAACTTATTTTCTTCTCCTGTTACAGGATTATTAGAGCGCATCGACAAAGGAGCTTCCTCCAAATTTATTATTGAACGTCAGAAATCGGAAACTGATTTTTTTGAACTCGATCAGAAAGGTGATAAAGTAATTATCCGGGGTAATGACTATGTAAATATTGCTACCGGATTGAATTGGTATTTGAAATATTATGCAGGCATACATCTTTCTTGGAATGGAATGACTGCAAAACTGCCTGCTGTTTTGCCCCCTGTGACTAAAAAGGAACGGCATGAAACGGATCTGCCCTATCGTTATGATCTGAATTATTGTACTTTCTCTTATTCCATGGCTTTTTGGGACTGGGAGCGTTGGGAAAAGGAGATAGATTGGATGGCGCTTCACGGTATCAATCTTTCCCTGGCATTGACAGGGACTGAGTCGGTTTGGAGAAATGTACTTCTAAAACTGGGATATACTAAGGATGAAATTAATGAATTTGTAGCCGGACCGGGTTTTACAGCTTGGTGGTTGATGAATAATCTGGAAGGGTGGGGAGGACCTAATCCTGAAAGTTGGTATACCCGTCAGGAAAAACTTCAGAAGAAGATTGTAAAAAGAATGCGTGAATATGGCATCGAACCTGTGTTGCCGGGATATTGTGGCATGGTTCCTCATAATGCAAAGGAGAAATTAGGATTGAATGTTGCTGATCCCGGATTTTGGTGCAGCTATCATCGTCCTGCCTTTTTACAGCCGGAGGATGAGCGCTTTGAAGAAATCTCTGCTTTGTATTATAGAGAACTGACAAAACTGTATGGAAAAACAGGTTTTTACGCTATTGATCCGTTTCATGAAGGGGGAAGTACTCAAGGAGTAAATTTGGATGCAGCCGGTAAAGCCATCATGAAAGCCATGAAAAAAACAAATCCGGATGCTGTGTGGGTGGCTCAGGCATGGCAGGACAATCCTCGTACTCCGATGATAGAGCATCTGGAAGCAGGAGACCTGTTAGTCTTGGACTTGCATAGCGAATGCCGTCCGCAATGGGGGGACCCGGCGTCAGAGTGGTGTCGCAAAGGAGGATACGGGCAGCATGAGTGGGTGTACTGCATGTTGTTGAATTTTGGTGGTAACATTGGGCTTCATGGTAAAATGGATGCGCTGATTGATGGCTTTTATGACGCGAAAGCAGATGTTCATGCCGGAAGGACATTGCGTGGAGTAGGGATGACTCCGGAAGGTATTGAGAACAATCCGGTTATGTATGAGCTGGTGATGGAATTGCCATGGCGTGAACATCGGTTTACTCGTGATGAGTGGTTGAAAGGATACGTATATGCTCGTTATGGGGTAGAGGATGAGGCTTTGCAACAAGTTTGGGATTTATTAGGTAACGGTATTTATAATAGTCCCAAGGAGAAAATACAACAGGGAACGCATGAGTCGGTATTCTGCGCTCGTCCGGGGTTGGATGTATATCAGGTATCCAGTTGGTCGGAGATGAAAGAATACTATAATCCGCAGGATGTGATAGAGGCTGCCCGACTGATGGTTTCTGTGGCTGATAAATATCAGGGTAATAATAATTTTGAATTCGATTTGGTGGATGTGCTCCGGCAGGCATTGGCAGAAAAGGGGCGTTTGATGCAAAAAGTGGTAACGGCTGCGTTCCGGGCAGGAGACAAGCAAGTATTTGAGTTGGCTTCACAGCATTTTCTGCATCTTATTCTATTGCAAGACCAGTTGTTGGGTACCCGGAAAGAATTCAAGGTTGGAACTTGGATTGAAGCGGCACGTTCAGCAGGACAGACCCAGGAAGAAAAAGCATTATACGAATGGAATGCACGTGTTCAGATTACTACATGGGGAAATCGTGTAGCGGCAGATCAAGGCGGACTTCGTGATTATGCTCATAAAGAATGGAATGGCATTTTGAAAGATTTCTATTTTATGAGATGGAAGGCTTATTTTGATTATTTAGCTTGTGTCCTGGATGGAAAGCAACCGGAGGAACTTGATTTTTATACCTTGGAAGAAGCATGGACTAAAGAAACAGGATTCTATTCCTCAATTCCTGAAGGAAATACTGTGGTAGTAGCTAAAAACATTTTTGAAGAAGTTTTTTAAATGTTCTTTCTACTATGGATAACTTAAGACTTTCATAGGTTATAAGGCTTGATTATGGGTTCAGAACCGATGGGTATGAAACTATGATAACTTTATTCACGGTAGGGGGTGGATTGAATTTACCCCTTACGGTGAATGAAAGTTATGGAAATAGATAGCGTGTGGAAAACGCTTACTTCTTCTTCTCGGATGTCTGTTTCCAGATACGTACCATATAGAATGCGCAATGTGTGAACGCAAAGACGAACGAAATAGCGAGCAATGTCTTGTCTTCTTCCCAGCCTACTGTCTGTTGATGCCACAATCCTGTAATAACTGAAAGTACAGACAGGGCGATTCCTGTCATATTCAATATGGTGAGTCCTTTGCGTCGTTTTACGTTATGCTCCAGCTTGCTGTGTTTTACTCCATAGCAGGCATAAACATCCAGACCTATCAGCATCCATAATACCAATCGGATCCAAGTGTCAGCCGGAAGAAACAACATCATACAAAGGCAGGTAAGGATGCCTAAAATCGGTACCGTGGGAACAAAAGGAGTTTTAAAGGCACGATGTACGTCAGGCATACTTTTACGCACGATCAATACTGCCGCGCAAACCAATGTGAAGGCGAATAAGGTACCTATACTGGTCATTTCTCCGGCTACACGTGCCGGAACAAATGCTGCCAGCCCTCCTACAATGACCATGAATAACAAATTACTGTGTGCCGGTGTCCGGTATTTCTCGTGAATCTTTGAAAAGAAAGGAGGCAACAGTCCGTCGCGGCTCATACTTAGAAATACACGGCTTTGTCCTAGCAAAGTTACCATAATAACCGAGCAGTAACCAAACAGGATAGCCAGTACGATGGCCCGGTTCAACCACGGATAATCCGGATGAATTACTCCTGTGGCATCTGCATGTCCCATGTGGTCAATCGCTACGGCAACAGGTGCGATACCTTGTTGTCCTGCAAAGTCAGAATAATGGGCAACTCCCGTCATTACGTAAGCAAACACCATATAAAGAATGGTGCAAATCAGCAGGGAACCTAGAATGCCGACGGGCATATCCCGTTTCGGATTTTTTGTTTCCTGAGCGGCTGTACTTACGGCATCAAAACCAAGAAAGGCGAAAAATACAATCGCTGCTCCACGCAATACACCCGAGAATCCGAACTCGCCTAAAGTACCAGTATTGGCAGGGATATAAGGAACATAATTCTCTGCATTAATGTATTTCCATCCTAATACAACGAAAATAAGAATCACTGCCACTTTCAGGAACACAATGAAGCCGTTAAAGATAGAACTTCCTTCTGTTCCACGAATCAGAAAAATACTCATCAGCACTACAATCAGTGCGGCCGGTATATTCACAATACCTCCGTCCCAGGGACAAGCAGCAAGTGCATGGGGGATATTTATCCCCACTCCTTCCAGAAAAACAACGAGATATCTGCTCCAGCTGATACTGACGGTAGTAGCGGCAACAGTATATTCCAATACTAGATCCCAGCCGATAATCCATGCTATAAGTTCGCCCATTGTAGCATATGAGTATGTATAAGCACTACCTGCTACAGGTATCATGGAAGCAAACTCGGCATAACATAAACCGGCAAAGCAACAACCTATTGCCGCTATGGCGAAAGATAAAGTAATGGCAGGCCCTGTGTATCCTGCGGCTACTGTTCCGGTGATGGAGAATAATCCGGCACCGATGATAACACCTACTCCTAATGCGATCAAGCTCCATGGTCCCAAGACTCTTTTCAGGGTCTTGTTTCCAGATTCATTGGCTTCGGCTTGTAATGCAGCAAAAGGCTTCTTGATAAATAATCCCATATCTTTTTACAACATATTTAGTGATAATTGTGTGCAAAGGTACGGATAACTGCCCTGAATTACAAGCTATAAGTAAAGGCTATAACGATTATTCGAGATATTTCGTTATTCTTCCACTTAGTTGGAGCAGGGAAATTTCACAGACTTTGGTGTTATATTCAGCAGACAAAATACGTTCTTCCGCATCAAGCAGGCTCTTTTGGGCTTCACGCATCTCGATACCGGAGAGATCTCCCAACAGATAACGTTCTTTGGCTATTTCATGGTTTTCACGGGCGGCAACCAGATTCTGGCGTTCCAAATTTAATAAACGTAAATTATTGCGATAGGCCTGCCACAGATTGCTTAAATCCGCTTTCAAGCCCAATTCCAGCTGTTCTCTTTCCAGTTGCGAGTTACGTATTTGCAGGCTGGCATTGCGCTTTTCACGGCGACGGTTACCATCCCATAGGTTAATGCCTACGGTAATTCCTCCGTTTAGTCCCCAATTGCTTCTCCGGCTGGTGGCGTTTGTTTCATATTTGTTGAATGTATAGCCATAACCGGCGTTCAATTTCACATAGGGATAATTACGGGATAGAACCTGACGGTAATCCAATTGGGCAATTGTTGTATTTTGATCAGCTTTCAGCAGGTTGGCATTCGTCTTGAGGGTGGATTCCCATAATTCATCGTAATTCAGCGCATCATTCACTGTTATAATGGAGTCATTGACACGTAGCGGTCGGTTGACTTCCTGTACGGCCATTAACTCGTTCAGGTTGATACGTGAGGTAACCACCAGTTCCTGTTGTTTCATATATTGTGCACTGTCTGCATTGAAGTCCACTTTGGCTTGTTGATAATCCAGCCGGGAAAAATTACCGATATGGTATCGTTCTTCTACAATGCGCAGGCGTTCTTTGGATAAAGACACAGCGTAAAGGAAGTTCTTCAGACGTATTTCCTGTTGTACATAATTATAGTATTCGGCAGTGAGTCCCGCTATGAAGTCTTCAAGGGTAATACGCGTGTTGGTTTCTCCCTGGCGTTCCAGTTCCTTCAGTTTTTTGTAGGTGGTGCTGATATTGAATCCGTCGAACAGAGTCCAGTTTACATCCAGTCCGGCCTTTAAGGTTTGGTCGTAGATGTTTCGTTCACTGGCTGTAGTGCCTGTACTTCTACTCTTGGTATCCGTATTGTCCAACGTTCCTGTATATCCGGCAGACAAATCAACAGTCGGCAGATAACCGGCATTTGCTAATGTGGCATTGTTATGGCTGATCTGTTCTTCATTACGGGTGATACGTATGGAATAATTGTTTGCAAGTCCTTCCTCCAGACATTTTTTCAGCGTATAAGGATATTGCGCATAGGTGGAAGCCACCCATGCAGTACAGATACATAAAGTTATAATGATTCGTTTCATACAGTTTCTGTTTTAACGTTTCGGTTGGTAGATATATAACTATAAATAGCCGGTACGATATACATGGTCAGGAAAGTAGATACTAACATTCCTCCCACAACAGCCGTACCCATGGCGATACGTTGGTTGGCGCCTTCTCCTGTTGCGAATGCCAGCGGGATCAAGCCTAATACGGTAGAGGCACTTGTCATGAGAATAGGGCGCAAGCGTTGCAAAGCGGCATCCCGTATGGCCTGCATCTTGTTTTCACCGGATTCTTGTTTCTGATTGGCAAATTCCACAATCAAGATACCATTCTTTGCTACCAGACCAATCAGCATAATAATACCGATCTGGCTGAATATGTTCATGGTAATGCCACCGGCATACATGAAAATCAGTGCTCCTGCAATGGCCAGAGGAACGGTAAGCATGATGATGAAAGGGTCCTTGAAACTTTCGAACTGTGCCGCCAGAATAAGATAGATAAGTATCAATGCCAGAATGAAAGCAAACATCAGGCTGGATGAACTTTCCCGATAGTCTTTGGAGTCTCCCGACAAGGCGGTACGGAAAGTTTCGTCCAAAGTCTGGGCGGCGATTTTATCCATTTCTTCCAAGCCTTGTCCGATGGTCTTTCCATCTGCCAGTCCGGCAGATACGGTAGCGGAAATAAAACGGTTGTAGTGGTACAATTTAGGAGGAGCTACGGATTCTACAAATTCTACCAGATTGTCCAATTGAATCATTTCCCCTTTGTCGCTTCGTATGTAAATAGATTTGATATTGGCCGGTGTATTACGTTGTTGGCGGTTTATCTGACCCAAAATCTCATATTGTTTTCCATTCATATAAAAATAGCCCATACGTTGTCCGCTGAGACCGTATTGCAGTGTTTCGGCTATATCACGCACGGTGGCTCCCATTGTACCTGCCTTATCACGGTTAATATTCACTCTCATTTCCGGGCTGCTGAACTTCAGGTCCACGTCCGCCATCTGGAAAGTAGGGTTGTCATATACTTTGCTTAAAAAAGCCGGTAATACTTTCTCCAGTTTTTCTATACTGACAGCTTGTAGTACATATTGTACGGGCATACTTCCTCTCCGTCCGCCGAAAGAAGACTGTTGTTGCACAAAGGCACGTGCTTTCGTCTTGTTGCGGATGGCCTGTGAGATACGTTCGGCAACTTCCATCTGGGTGTAATCACGATCTTTGATATCTTTCAATGTGATACGTATATTTCCACTGCCACTGGAAACACGTGCGGTTACAGATTCGGCATCAGGTATAATAGAATCTACCAGATTGTTGATATCTTCCGTATAATCACGGATGTATTCATAGCTGGCGCCTTCGGCTGCACGGGTATTGATACTTATTTGCGACCGGTCTTCCATCGGAGCCATTTCAGCGGGTATCTGGACCCAAAGTACTCCGATGGCTATCAACATAATCACTGTAACAGGTATTGCCCATATGCGTCTTTTAAGAAAAGCGTTCAGTGAACGGGCATATATGCGGTTCATACCTTCAAAGAAAGGCTCTGTCTTTTGGTAGAACCATCCCTGTTTTTCCCGTTTTATCAATAGCTTGGTTGCCAGCATAGGGGTGAACGTTAATGCGGCAAAGGAAGAAATGACGACCGAACCTGCCACAACGAAACTGAACTCACGGAACAGACGTCCGCTGGTTCCTTCCATAAATACGATGGGCAGGAACACTGCCACCAAGGTGATAGTGGTGGAGATAACAGCGAAGAAAATTTCTTTTGCCCCTTCTATTCCTGCTTCGAACGGACGCATACCTCGTTCTATGCGGATATAGATATTTTCTGTCATAACGATGGCGTCATCCACTACCAAACCTACGGACAATACCACCGCCAGCATGGTCAGCACATTGATGGAGAAACCTGCTATGTACATCACAAAGAAAGCTCCGATCAATGAAACCGGAATCACGATGCAGGGAATCAGTGTCACGCGCCAGTCGCGCAAGAACAGGAAAATGATGATGATAACCAGTACGAACGCTTCATACACCGTACTTTTTACTTCATCAATGGAAGCGCGGATAAACTTAGTGTTGTCAAAGCCATAGCTGTATTTCACATCGTCGGGCAAGTCCTTCTTCATCTGCTCCATACGCTGGTATACGGCATCGGCGATTTCGATATGGTTGGCACCGGGTTGTGGAATGACAACGACACCTACCATCGGCACTCCGTTCATTTTCATGTAACTCTTGATATCTGCCGGACCTAGTTCGGCGTAACCGATATCGCTGAAACGGACCACTCTTCCGCCTACTTCTTTTAATATGATGTTATTGAATTCTTTAGCGGTGTGCATTTGTCCCATGGTGCGTAAGGTCAATTCTACGGTATTACCTTCAATGCTGCCCGAGGGGAGTTCTATATTTTCATTGGTTATCGCGTTCTTTACATCTACCGGAGTAATACCATATCCTGCCATTTTGGTGGGGTCGAGCCATAGGCGCATGGAGTAACGTTTTTCTCCCCAAATAGATACGCTGCTTACATCCGAAATGGTTTGCAGTTGTTCTTTTACGGTCAAGTCTGCTATTTCACTCAGTTCCAACAGAGAGCGGCTGTCACTTTGGATAGCTACCATCAGGATAGGCGTTGCATCGGCATCAGCCTTGGATACAGTAGGAGGGTCACAGTCGCGTGGCAGGTAACGTTGTGCGCGGGACACTTTGTCGCGTACGTCATTGGCGGCAGTTTCCAAATCGACGGATAATTCAAATTCCACTGTGATACGGCATTGCCCTTGTTGGCTGACACTGGACAAAGAACGGATTCCCGGAATACCGTTGATGTTTTGTTCCAAAGGCTCGGTTATCTGATTCTCGATTACATCGGCATTGGCACCCGAGTAACTACAGGTAACAGAGATGATCGGATTATCTACTGAAGGATATTCGCGGACTCCCAATGTATTGTAACCGATCAGTCCGAAAAGTAATATGATGATGGTAAGCACGGTGGCAAGCACAGGCCTACGGATACTAAGTTCGGAAATATTCATAAAAGTATTTTTTTAGTTGTTAGTTAATGGCCTGAAGTTCCACAGGCATTCCCTTACGTAATTGCAGTGTACCCGATGTCAGGATGGTATCACCCACAGACAATCCTCGTACAATCTGTACTTCGGCTTCGGTACGAAGACCTATGATAACATCTACAGGGTCTGCAACTCCGCTACGATAAACAAATACTTTATTTTTACCCATTTCGGGGACAATCGCTTCGGATGGAATCGCTATCGCATCTTCTATTTCTTTTTGTTTTAATTGAATATCTGCATATCTGCCTGCCAGCAGTTCGCCGTTGCGGTTGGGGTAGATGGCACGGATGTTCAATGAATGGGTTTCCATATCTATACTGGATTCGGTTGCATAAACCTGTGCATGATAGGTATCCAGTTTTCCTTCTACTTTGAATTCCAGATTAGTCCCTTTTTTTATTTCCCGGGCATAACGTTCCGGTACAGCGAACTCTACTTTCAATGGAGTCACTTTGGTCAGTCTGGCTACTACAGTGGTGGGGGAGGCGTATGCTCCCGTACTGACCTGCCTCAATCCGATGATACCGTCGAATGGTGCGCGGAGTTCGGTCATGTCAATGTTGGCTTTGATATTTTCGATATCAGCGTTAAGGGTGGCAAGTTCGGTTTTTACCTGTTCGTATGCTTCTTTACTGACCGCATCTCGTTTTAACAGGGCGTTTTGGCGGAACACACGGTCTTCGGCTAAAGGTATTTGTGCTTCCAGACGTTTTAACTGAGCCTGTAACTGCCGGTCGTTTACTTTGGCAAGTAATTCTCCTCGTTTTACCAATGTGCCTTCTGTGAAAAAAATATCGGTGATCTTTCCGGAGGTTTCAAAAGACAGACTCACTTCTTCGTCAGGAACCAGGCGTCCGGTCACCAATATTTCATCTGTCAGCAAGTGTGGTTTTATGACTTGTGCATTGACTTTCAATGTGCGTTGCTTGTTTTCTTTAGGCAACGCGTCGGCGGCTGTCAGTTCTTCATTTTCGTGAGGGGTAAATTGATAGATGCCTAGTCCGGCCAAGCCGGCTCCGATTAATATAATGATGCCCCATTTGATTCGTTTGTTCATGTGCCTTTCTATATGGGTTTAATAAATACGTTAATGTAAGATTAGATAAAAAAACGTGGCGTTCAGTTTAAACGCCACGTTCTTTTTTAATATTTTTTTTCGTTTGCCAGTTTCCACATCGCAAGGAAAGAGGCTTTGGTTATATCGACTATCTTCAGCCAATTGATTTTCTGTGTTTCATCTCCCGGAAGGTGATAATCGGGATGGGCATCAGTGTGATACCATATAATAGGTATTCCCAGTTTGGCGAACGTGCCGTTGTCGCTGCCTCCCACCGGATTGTCCCAAGCCCGGTAGTCAGGGGATAACTGCAAGCGGTAATCCTCAATATCTTTTTTCAGCCAGTCACCGAAGGCCTGATGGGCTGCGGTATAGAAGTAAACGAAATAATCGGGCTGGTCCTCCCGGTTGTTACGTCCTATCATGTCATAGTTCAAATAGCCTTTTACCTTTTTAATATCCGGATAGTTCATGGCGAAATAACGGGAGCCCAGCAATCCCTTTTCCTCACCATCCCAAAAGGCGAAGATAACGGTACGTTCCGGCTGCTCGCCGGTAGCAAGAAAAGCACGGGCTACCTGTAATACGGCTTGAACGCCTGATGCATTATCATCTGCACCGTTATAAATCTGATCTCCTTCCAGCATCGGATCGTAGCCTATGTGGTCGTAATGTGCACCGATAATGACAATTTCATTTGGATTCTTTCCTTCTATTTTACCTAAGATATTACGTAATGCCAATTTTTGATATACCACTTTTTTCAGTTCCGCAATAGAATCGGGATGTACTTGCCAGCGTTTCCCTTTCACTTGCCGTTCAGCATGATACACGTCAAAGGGCTGTATATAGTCTCCGTCCAGTGGCTTTATTCCCATCTGTTTCAGGCAGGAAATGATATAATTGCCTGCAATGCGTCCACCTTTCCATCCGGCTTCGCGTCCTTCCAGTTCGTCACAGGCCAAAAAGCCGATATGTGCTTCGGCTGTGGCACGGTTAATGGTTTCTACTCCTTTTTTTTCAGGAGCTACTTTTTTAGGAGAAGCGGCATTCAGCCCGGTGGTGCATAATGCAAACAGTGCAATAGCTAAGAGGTGTTTTTTCATAAAGTTGTGGTTTTTAGTAAGCGGCGCGATACTTGCCTTCTTCCTTGTCTTCCAACATATTCAGGTAAGAAGTATAGCGTGACTCGCTGATTAGATGTTTCTCCACTGCATCGCGTACGGCGCATCCGGGCTCGTGCCTGTGGGTGCAGTTTCCATACTTGCAATGAGCGGAATATTCAAATATTTCTTTAAAGTAATGTCCTACTTCCTCTTCTTCCATATCGAATGTTCCGAAACCTTTGATACCCGGAGTGTCGATGATGTATCCGCCGCCGTCTACCGGGAACATTTCGGAAAAGGTTGTGGTATGCATTCCCTTGTTATGGTAATCGGATATTTCACCTGTTTTCAAAGTTTGTTCAGGTAAAATGGCGTTGATTAATGTTGATTTCCCTACTCCTGAGTTGCCGGAAAGCAAAGTGACCTTCCCTTCCAGGTCTTTTTTCACTTCATCTGTACCTATGTTGTTCAGTGCGGAAACTTTGAAGCAAGGGTAACCGATGTATGTGTACAGGTTTATCAGAGCATCCATATAGCGTGTATCATCCTCATTATACCTGTCTGTCTTATTGAATATCAGTTTGACGGGTACACGGTATGCTTCCGCGGTGGCTAGAAAACGGTCAATGAATATAGTTGAGGTTTCGGGATAATTAATTGTAACAATCAGCATACATTGATCCAGATTGGCAGCCAGTATGTGCGATTGTTTGGAAAGGTTGGAGGCGCGCCGGATGATATAGTTCTTGCGGTCTTCTATCTCACTGATGAAGGCGGTTCCTTCATTGTTGATAATGATTTGTACATAATCTCCTACAGCAATGGGATTGGTACTCCGAATACCCTTTAAACGGAAATTTCCTTTGATCTTGCATTCGATGGTACGTCCGTCTTCTGTTTTGACAAGATACCAGCTGCCTGTGTTTTTTATTACTAGTCCTTTCATAAATTAAAATGAAGAATGAAAAATGAAGAAAGAGGAATTGGATCGCACGGACAAAAGCAAGGCTGTGCAGGACAATTCTTCCTTCTTCATTATTATTGCTTCATTATTTTAAGTTCTTCATTAAACCGTCATAATTTCTTTATCTTTCTCTGCTAGAAGTTCTTCAATCTTCGCGATATATTTATCGTGTACTTTCTGAAGTTTGGCTTCCGCATTCTTTTGCTCGTCTTCGGGCATACCCTCTTTAACGGCCTTTTTCAGTGTGTCTATAGCGTCACGGCGTGCGTTGCGTATACTTACTTTTGCGGTTTCGCCTTCGCCTTTACATTGTTTGGCCAGTTGCTTGCGGCGTTCCTCTGTCAATGGCGGAATACCCAAACGGATAATTTCACCGTTGTTTTCGGGAGTGATGCCCAGATCAGAGTCCATGATAGCTTTTTCGATGATACGGAACATACTTTTGTCCCATGGCTTGATGGCGATACTGCGTGCATCGGGAGTAGTCACGGCAGCTACATTACTGATGGGAACCATGCTTCCATAAGAGTCAACACGAATGCCGTCCAGCAACCGGGTACTGGCTTTTCCTGCACGAATGTGCGCTAAGGCTTCTTCCAAATACATAACGGCCATGTCCATTTTCTCTTGTGCGTCGTTGATGCAAGTTTTTGCGTCTATCATACTGTTCTGTTATTTAAGTTGTTTATTGATTCGTTTTAAGTGAAACAAAAGTAATTTATTTTTTGATTATCTGCAATAAAAGAGAGATGATTTTATATTTCTAACGGCTCTTTACCTTATCATCACCAGTTTAAGTTGTTGGGGCTTTATTAAAAACAAATGAAAAGTTTTTGTGTTTTATCGGATAACAGCTATCTTTGTTTCTATCCCATAAGCAGAATTAGAAAACAATGAGAATATGGAAGAAAATTACAGACGATACCCCATAGGTATACAGAATTTTGAGCAGTTGCGTAACCGGAATTGTGTATATGTAGACAAGACCGAACTGGTTTACCGATTGGCTAACACGGACAGTGTGTATTTTCTGAGCCGTCCGCGGAGGTTTGGGAAAAGCTTGTTGGTGTCCACTCTTGAGGCTTACTTTCAAGGGAAAAAAGATTTGTTTAAGGGGCTGGCCATGGAGCGTCTGGAAAAGGACTGGAACGTGTATCCGGTATTCCATATTGATTTCAGTCTGACTAAATATACTACCCTGTTCGATTTGCAGGAACAGTTGAATCTGTTTTTACTTCGTTGTGAAAAGGTTTATGGGGCGGAAAAGGAGGAAAAGACTCCTGCTGCTCGTCTGCAAGGTATGATCCGTCGTGCGTATGAACAGACCGGTCTGCCGGTCGTTGTCCTGATTGACGAATACGACGCTCCTCTTTTGGACAGTAATTCCAACATCCCCTTGCAGCAGGAGCTTCGGAATGAACTGCGTAAGTTTTTCAGTCCTCTCAAGGGATTGGGGCAATACCTTCGTTTCCTCTTTATCACGGGAATCAGCAAGTTCAGCCAGATGAGCATCTTCAGTGAGCTGAATAATTTGAAGAACATCAGTATGCGGGATGACTTCAGCGCGATATGCGGCATCACCGAGCGGGAGTTGCTGGACGAGCTTCGTCCGGACATTGAGCGGATGGCTTTGGCGAACGGCGAGACGTATGAAGCTGCCTGTGCGCATCTGAAGCGGCAGTATGACGGGTATCATTTCAGCAAGCATTGTGAGGATATTTACAATCCTTTCAGTCTGTTCAATGCCTTTGATGCAAAGGAGTACAAGAATTTCTGGTTCTCTACCGGCACTCCTACTTTCTTGATTGATTTGTTGCAGGAAACGGATTTTGACGTGCGCCAGCTGGAGGGGGTGGAGGCTACAGACGAGCAGTTTGATGCCCCGACGGAACGTGTAACTAGTCCTATCCCCGTTTTATATCAAAGTGGTTACCTGACGATCAAGGGATATGATCCCGAGTTCCAGGTGTACCGGCTGGCCTATCCCAACGGGGAGGTGCGTAAAGGTTTCATCGAGTCCCTGTTGCCCGCTTACCTTGAGTTGCCGGGTCAGAGCAGTACTTTTTATGTCGTTTCCTTCATTCGCGATCTTCGTAAGGGAGATATAGAGAGCTGCTTGGAACGTACGCGTTCTTTCTTTGCTTCCATTCCCAATGATTTGGAGAACAAGACGGAGAAGCATTACCAGACCATCTTTTATTTGTTGTTCCGTCTGATGGGGATGTATGTGGACAGCGAGGTGAAAAGTGCGGTGGGGCGTGCGGATGTGGTCATAAAGATGCAGGATGCTATTTATGTGCTGGAATTTAAATATGACGGTACGGCCCGGGAGGCATTGGCGCAGATAAACAGCAGGCTGTATGCTGTTCCTTATCGCAAGGATGGCAGGCGCATCGTGAAGGTGGGGATTAATTTCGACAGTGCCACCCGTACTATCGGGGACTGGGTGATAGAAGTGGAAGATACGGTGGATAATTTGTAGCTTGCAGGCGGAGTGACATTTCGAAGGTGGCTGTCTGCTTTTGATGAATACTTAAGCCTTTTTCCCCTGTATACTAAGTCTTTTCTACTGCATGATTAAGCTTTTTCATACGGTAACCTACTACAGACTCCGATAATGGACTGTATAAACTATTGTAGTGGACCGTACGGTCTGATGTAACAGACTGTACAGTCTACTGACGGAGTCTGTAGTAGGTTACCGCATGAAAGGCCTTAACTGTACGGAAGAAACCCCTTAATCTACGGGGAGAATACTTTTATAGGCAAGATTGTTATTTTTTTATCATCTGTCTGAAGATTGCTTTTCTTTGGAAAGGAGAATAAGAAGGTTGCCCTTTTGAAGTAAATCTGGCCGGTAAGCATTATCTTTGCATTAAAAAAGATGATAACTTTATATTTAGCCCGTCACGGGCAGACAGAAGAGAATATCGCCCGTATTTTCCAAGGACATATGCCGGGCACGCTGACTGTTGAAGGAATAGCACAGGCTGAAGCGTTGCGTGATACTTTGCGGAACATCTCTTTGGATGCAGTGGTCAGTAGTGATTTGAAACGGTGTGTGGATACGGCCCGTATCGCGGTGGAAGGTCGGAACCTGCCTTGGGAGAAAACAGTCTTGCTGCGTGAAATCGATTGGGGGAGTTGGACAGGTCTTGCCATTAAAGAAGTTGATTTGCAACATTTTCCGGCAGATGTGGAAACGGAGGCGATGCTCTATGAACGTGCGGGGCGTTTTGTGGACTACTTGAAAGAGCGATATGATGGAAAACAGGTGTTGGCCGTCGGGCATGGACTGATAAACAGGGCGGTACAGGCACACATTCAAGGAGTGACTTTGGAACATTTGCGTAGTGTGCCAAAGATGAATAATGCGGAACTACGCCGGTTCAAGTTAACGTAATTCCGCATTGAATAACACGTGGTTATTGCAAAGTGATTCCCATTATTCCTATCACCACATCATTGGACAGGGTTTCCAGGGTCAGCCCTTTTAGTTCCTTGGAATCATCCAAAGGAATATCGAGCAATATGCCTGCACCACCCTCTATCTCACGTCCATATACACCGGTGATGTTGAGTTCCTTACCCAGGTCACGGCTTACTTTACCGCTTTTCAAGTGCAGACGGTACGGCCGGGGAGCAGGTACTTGGAATGCTTTTCCGTCCACATAGAAGTCTTGTTCTATAGGACACCAGTTGTCCGGATTGGTCAACTCCGTTGCTTGGGAAGTTCCGTCTGCATAGTGTATGCGGATTATTCCATTGGCAATGTGGCACTGCATGTGGTTGGTACTTCCCGCCATCAGCAGATAAGCATGTGAGGCCGTGCCGGATAGTGAGATGGTGGAACTGTCCGGGTAATTATCCCATAGGGAGGTGAAAAGAATGTTGTTTCCTTTTTCTTTCAGACGGAAGGGGATGCCTAAAGACGTTTGGAAAGTATCATGATGTACAAGACTGCGTAATTCCGAGTCGTCTATGGTAGCGGTCAGCAGCGGATGACACCATTCTCCTATTCCCTGTGTGGGAAGTTGCAACGTAGTGTATGGAGACCGGGGAGACAGGTATTCATTTTGATAAATATCGGTGACGGAAGCATTCAGTTGTCTGTCAAAATCAACCATCCGGCATTTTTCGGGACGGATATCTGCAAAGTCTGTATAGGAGGGGGCTTTCCGGGTGTTCTCTATATAGATATTAACAGGTTGCCACCAATCCATTTCTCCTTGATGAGTGTAAACAAAGAAAGTGTGGTGTCCCGGTTCACCTTTTATCTGTGCGTTGAAAGCGGTGGCTCCCATTGTGTGCTTTGCTAAAACGCTCTGAGGATCATATACTTGGGAGATGGATGCTCCCGAAGGTATTTGCAAAGCCAATTTCCCGTTTGAAGCGATGACTGGTTCCTGGGCTGCCAACGTATGAAGTGGTGCTCCTTCCCATTCGATGGTAATGGTGGTTGAAGATGTTCCTTCCGCCTGGATTGAAAGAAGAGGATAGCCATGGGCCGATTCGATGCTTTGCCATGTGGCAGGGACATCGTTCACTTTTACTGAACGGATCTTCTCTTTTCTGGCATTGATTTGCAATACCGGATGGAGAGGAGTCTGGAACCGTTGTGTGATATGATAGGTATCCGTATCTTCTTTCCGGGTAAAGCGATAGCTTATATCGGGAGTGCTGACGGAAGCCTTGTCCCAGTCGGCCGGGAAGCCCGGCCGGAGGATGATTTGTTTATTCAGGGCATCCGGCAGGATACCGAACAGACCTTGGATCAGTACTCGTGAAGCGACTCCGATGGGATCGCCGAAATCGCGGTAGCATTCTCCGCGTGCGGCATCATAGAAGCTGATCTGGCCGAAGTTACCCGGACTGTCTCCTAGATACATGCCGTCCAGAACAGAACTTTTTAAAAGTTTGTATCCGGCGTCGGCACGTCCGGCCTGGAAGTATGACAATGCGGTATGCATGACTTCGGCAAAGGCGACATTATTGATGCTCCATGAGTAGGGCAGCCAGTTGGTGGTGGCGATAGTGGCATATCCATTCTCTTTTAATCCATGGGCCGTGACGGGGATATGAGGAATGGCCGTGTCTACATAACGGGTAGCCTGATAGGCTTGGAACGGATTGGCTGTCTCGCTGTCTATAGCATGATAAATGGTCCATACAGCGGCACTTTCGTGTACTCGCTTGTGTCCCATAAAATCTTGATATTCCGCCCAATGTCCTTTGCCGGGAAGCCATAGCCTCTCGTTCATGGCTTTCAGAATCTTTTCGGCTTCGTTGCGGTAAGGAGTGGGATCTTCGCCTATCTTTTCTGCCAATTGGGCCGCTGTCTTGTTGGCACGGTAGTTATAAGCCGATGAATGGGTGACTGCTCCGCTATTGTAATAAAGGGCGTCACTGGCCCAAATACAGGCGTATGCGTCATACAGCCCGTCGTTATCCGGGTCGTAGTTCAGCTTTTCCCATGCGAGGTGACGGGTGATGACAGGCCACATTTGGCGGACATAATCCAAGTCCCCCGTCCACTTGAAATGCCATAACAATTCGTCTATGTAGCAAAGGTTCATGTCGTAGTGGTGCATCTGATTATTGCGGTGCGGATTACGGCAGATGTATCCGTTACTGTATTGGGGTGTACCCCATTTCTTGACGGAACGTGCCAGATGCAGGGCGGAATCTTGTGCCGGATGGGGGAGGGTGTTGGGCACTTCGGTGACCTGACTTGCCGCGTATGCGTTGAAATGGGTCCGGGCACGGTCATGCCATCCCAAAACATCGCCGGTATAGGCGGCTCGCCAGCCACTGAGGGGCATTCGCCAGCCTATGGCACCGTGTAGCCACACTTCGCCGTCCCAGATTCCATCGGCAGCCATAGCCAGCGTGCCTCCTAAGGTGTTGAAATAAGGGTCGGGTGTTTCAATGCGGATGCGTGAGGCTGTTTCGGAGCGGGCGGCTTCTGCCTTTTTAAACAGGTTTTCGCCTTCGGCAGTCGTCAGTGTGCGTAGTTCCTGGTTTTCCAATAGAATATAAAGTGTTCCGTCTATCTGTACCGGGAAGGATTGTAACTGTTGAGGCTGGAGAGGAGCTTCGAAACTGTCGGCTGGGTCGGCTCCCATGTCTCCGTTACGGTTTAGTTTGGAATTACGTATCTCTGAAATGGATGCCAGTAGAACGGGATGGAATTCCTTGAAATTCCGGGCGTTGAATTGCCAGATAGCCCCTTCTTTATCGGGAAGTGCCCATGTGGTAATGGATAAGCTTCCGCCTCCGAAAGCCGGATCAGATAAACTGTAGCTGCGGCGTCCCGCTGTATAACGGGACTCGCAGTGTTCGGTAGAGTCAAGGGCTACCGTGCCTCCGGAGGTTTGCAGTTTAAAGCAGATGTGCTTCGGATTCTCCTTGGTATAAGCAGCGAATACGGGCCGGTCGCTTGTTTCCAGCCGGAATGCTGTGTGGCTGCCGTATAAGGCACGGGTAAAGCGATTCTTACCGTTGATGCAGACAAAATCGTCTCCGTCAGGGGTATATTGCAGGCTTCGGGTGGCATTCCGGCGATGTTCGTTGTACGAAGTGGATTCTATGAAATCACCTATCTTTTGTGGCTGTTTGGTTTGTCCTGCGCCGGAAACGCTACCGATGCCCAACAGGCATAGAAGTAAATATGTCGTTTTCATGATAATAACTGCTAACTCCTGTTCTTACGGTAACGGCTGTAACCCTTCCCAGCGTACATTCCATTTGCCATCTTTCGGAAATCCGGGATTGTTTCCTTCCGATCCGTCCCATCCGGCGCACATCATGGCGACTGTGGTCAGTAATCCACCGTTGCCGGGCAGGTAAATACGCAGACGCCCGTCCTGGTAATTGTGACCGTTTACCAGATAGGTGTTGGTACGTTTGTCCATCAATAATGCGCTGACTGCCTTCTCGGGCTCACCCATTCGGGCGGCATTCATGGCTGTCATCGGATAATCCCAGCCCCAGGTCTTGTCCCAGTTCCAGTTATCCCAAATCCAGTGCAGGGTGTTTTTCATATATCCGGCATGAATCAGCTGATTCATGGGCAGGATGCCGACAGCGCCCAGCACTGCCATGTGGTCTGAGGTAAAACGGATATCTTTATAGGTATCCACCGCGGTCTCGGCTGCCAGATACAGCTGTTCGTCGTTGTATGCCAGCGGAGATAATTTCTCTATCAGCACATCCCATTCGGGTACACGTTCCATCCCTGTACGTTCACGCCATGTTTGGGCGACTTGCATGGCGAAATGCCAGTACGAAAGTTCAAAAGGCGGATTGACAGTTTCGGCGGCGCGCAACGTTTCCTGTGCGGGGATAGCGCCTTTCAAGACATAACGGTCGTGCTCTTCCTCGTATGTGGCGAATGAATACATGAATTCGGCGGTTTCCTGTATCAGGCTATTGTATTTTTTCAGCAGTTCTTCCGATGGATTAGCCCGATAGAGCAATTCTGCCAGGTAGATGAGATGAGGCTGTTGCCAGATCAGGAAGCTGCCTACTTTAGAGGGGGCTTCCGTACCGCTGGGATCAGTCATTTTCATCCAGCGTATGCCTTTGAAACCTTGTCTTTCCGCTATCTGGCGGGCTATGGGTTCCACGGTTTCATACCAGGATAAAGTGCGGTCCAGTAATTCGGGATGTCCCCATAAGGCGAATTGTGCCTGATGCCACCAGATCATTTCCAAATGGAATTTCCCGAACCAGGAGTTGTAAGTCAGTCCGGTTTCCTGTGGCGGGGTTGATCCGGCACATTGGATGGCGAGCAGATATTGGCTTAATACGACCCGGCGTTCCAATTCTTTGGCACGGACATCCGTACATTGTGAGAAGTCGGCGACAGCTCCCTGTGTCCAGTAATTTTGCCAGTGTCCGGAAGAGGCTTGTTGTACTTCCGCAAAAGTCAGGATGGGAGCAGCGGACGCTTGCGGTGTGAATTGGCAGGTGAATGTAAATACACTGTCCGTTGGCGTGAGTACGAAATAGTTTGCACTTTTTTCTCTCAGCTTCGCAGCGCCTTCCCAACTGATTGTTACATAATAGGTGGTTGCGTCGAGTGTTCTTTTTAACACGGCCGATTGTGCATCTTCACTGACCAGGGTCGTGCTATGCTTATCATTCGCCTCCCAATTACAAGCATCGTCACAGTGACCGCCCGTGGGATAGGGGAAGTGAAACTTGATGCCGGCAGGTTGTCGGGCCGACAGGCGTGCGGCAATCATGTCACGCTCCGGATGGCAGACTGTCTGAATGTGGTAGGGAGTTTCTTTGAGGGTGAACCGGCTGTTGATGATACCGTTCCACATATCCAGTGATTGCTGTATGTTTTGCACATCCGAGGGACGTACTTCATTTTCTAATTCGAGTCCGATGATACCCAGATGCAGGCGGTGTGGGTTTACACGATACCAGTCGGATGCTTCCTTTGCTCTGCCGGGTTCTTTGGGTTGGGTGGCATATAGCTCTTTGTGCCCGTGGCCGAAGTCATACTCCACCAAGGCTTCCTCCGGTTTATAGTTTTCGGGATTTCCGAAGCTGTGCCATCCCCATTGGCTTTGTGTACCCAGTGGAACTCCGTTTTTATAGACTTCGGGAAAAGTCTGCAATCCTGTAGCATCTACCGTGTAGGCAAATTCTCCGTTTCCTACCGACAGGGAGGATAATGAATCCATGGCAGTTACTTCCGGATTATTGCGTGTTACCAGTGCATGGCGGTCTATGGCTTCCTCTTGGGGAGAGGTGCAAGCGGCCAATGCAAACATTGTCAGAGCATAAATGGTGTGTTTCATTGTATATAGCTAATTTAAAAAGATGGATAATTCTGTTGTTTATGCGATATGATTCTATTTGCCAAGTTGCAGGCAACCCATGATGAAAGGACCGGTAGCTTTGGCATCGTTGTCACGCATCTTTTCGCTAATGTAATATTCAAAGCTTCCGTCGCGGTAAGGAGTGCCGCCCAGTCCGCCTACTTGACAGCAACGGGTCAGTGTCAGAGTTCCGTCGGGGTTTTCGCGAAGCAATGTTTTCTTTAATCCGTTGAAGGCTTTTTCCGCGATGGTCCGGTATCGGGCGTCTATATATCCTTTGTTCACCGCTTTGGCATAAGTATACATACATTGGGTGGTTACGGATGCTTCGGGAAAATTACCTTCACGTTCGGGCTGGTCTATTACCTGATACCATAGCCCGTCTCTTTGATAGTTGGGCAGGCTTTCTGCCAAACCTTGAATCCAACTGATAAGCGAGGCACGGCCGGGGTGGTTGTCGGGAATATAGTCCAGTACATCTACCATGGCCATGAACCACCAGCCTATACTGCGTCCCCAGAAGTTAGGTGAAGTACCGTCTTGCGGATTTGCCCAACGTTGGGATTTGCTCTCGTCCCAGGCATGATGATATAATCCGGTTTCCGGTGAATAGGTATGTTTGTGGCAAAGTGTGAATTGTTTTACCGCCTCATCAATCAGATCAGGACGGTTGAATTCCGCTCCATAGCGGGCTAGGAAAGGAGAAGCCATATAAAGTCCGTCCAGCCACATCTGATGTTGATAGATCAATTTATGCCAGAAGCCACCTTCCAGCGTACGTGGTTGTCTTTTGAGTTGTTCGACCAGCAGGTCCATGGCTGCTTTATATTTTTCTTTGCCTGTTTCTTTATAGAGGTCGAACAGTACTTTTCCTGAATTGATGTAATCCAGGTTGTAAGTTGACATATCATAAAGGTGGATTTCTCCTTTTTCGTTAATCAAACTATCCGCCCATTCCTCAACATACGTAAAGTAACGTTTGTCACCGGTATTTTTCCACATATCCAGCATGGCGCAACAGCCTACTCCTTGTGAATACCCGAAAAAGAGCCGTTTGCCATGATCCAGCTGATAAGCTTTGGGAAAGCGGAGCATCTCAGAGTCGGCAAAGCGCCGGGCATACGAGTCGGAAGATATGCCGGGAAGGGTTGTGGGAACTGTAGGGAGAGGGGCTACACATACTTCTCCACTGTACGGAATTGCTTTTTGGGCTTGGAGAGACATGGGAGCCATGCAGGCAGTCAATAAACAGATGTAACAGTAATTTTTCATGGTATTTCCTGTCGTTTTTATAGTCTTTGAATGATTTACATTTTTTGCTGATGTAAAAATAGGCTAATTAACGCTATAAGTCCATGAATAATTGTTCATTTAGATGGAAAATCTATCGGTTGAGTCTCTTTTTTAAGGAATATGTGTCAATAAAGAACGAATTTGTGGAAAAAATGGTAAGACAGAGAAAAACTGTTCACCCATCTGTCATCTAGAAGGAAATAAGGAATGACAAATGGATGAACTTGATGAGATAATCAGTTGTGTACCAGTGTTCCTATATTTTCACCGGTCATTACTTTTTTCAGGTTACCTACTGTGTCCATGTCGAAAACGATAATGGGCAGGTTGTTTTCCTTGCACATGCAGGTTGCTGTAAGATCCATTACTTTCAAACCGCGCTTCAATACCTCATCGTAGGTGATATCGTCAAATTTCGTAGCAGTGGGGTCTTTTTCCGGATCAGCTGTATAAATGCCGTCCACGCGTGTTCCTTTCAACATCACATCGGCTTCTATCTCGATACCACGCAGTGAAGACCCGGTATCGGTAGTAAAAAACGGATTGCCTGTTCCGGCAGACATAATCACAACTTCTCCGTTTTCCATCGCTTCAATCGCTTTCCATTTGTTGTAAAACTCACCGATGGGTTCCATGCGGATAGCTGTCAATACACGTGCCTTGACTCCGGCCGCTCCCAATGCGGAACTCAATCCCAAGCTGTTGATAACGGTTGCCAACATCCCCATTTGGTCACCTTTTACACGGTCAAAACCTTTGGAAGCTCCGCTCAGCCCCCGGAAGATGTTTCCACCACCGATTACAATACCTATTTGTACGCCAAGGTCGTGTATTTCCTTGATTTGTTGCGCATATTCACCCAGACGTTTTTCGTCTATACCATATTGCTTTTCGCCCATCAGGCTTTCGCCGCTCAGCTTCAGTAGAATTCTTTTAAATCTTGCCATATTGGTTTGTCTTTTAGTTTTTTGCAAAGATAAAAATATTAATCTTTTTTACTTGTTTTATATCCTAAAATATTTCTTCCCATGACTCCTTGCATTACTCCGCGAAGTAGAAGATAGGTAATGAATGCCATCCATAAAGCGTGATTGCCCATTGCCCCCCGGAAACCATAGTAAATAAGAAAGAAACTGACAGAGGCTACTATCATGGCTTTCAGCATCAGATGGGTGGCTGTCGCACCGATGAATATTCCATCGAACAAAAAAGCAGAGAAGCCTGCCAAAGGAATGGCAAGTACCCAATAAAAATAACTTTCGGAAGCATGAATGACAGTTGTTTCGTCAGTCAGTAATCCGAGAAAGGATTGTCCCCCTATACTATATAATAAGGTGAAAGCAAGCGATAATCCTACTCCCCAGCCGAATAGTTGGCGAACCGTCGTGTGGAGTGCTTTCTGATTATTGGCTCCGATATATCTTCCTGCCAATGCTTCTCCGGCGTATGCGAAGCCGTCCATAATGTAGGAGAATAAAGTGAATAATTGCATAAGTAATGTATTGACCGCCAACACCACTTCTCCTTGTGCCGCACCAGCCGAGGTGAAAAAGACAGTAACCGCCACCAGGCAGATGGTACGGAAAAAGATATCCCTGTTTACTTGGAAGAAACGGTACATGGCCTGTTTGTCAAAGAAGGAATGCCATTCTATGCGTTTCCGCAGGGTGCTGTAGTAGCGTAACCACAACAAATATGCCATGACTAGCCCGGCATATTGTGCAGTTAACGTTCCGATGGCGACACCTTCTATTTTCATTCCTAATCCATATACAAGAAGAAGACTGACCGCAATGTTCACTATATTTTGTGTGATGGCTATATACATGGGGAAACGGGAATTTTGCATACCGATATACCAGCCGGCAAAACTGTAAAGCCCTAATACAGCCGGTGCTCCCCAAATACAGATATAGAAATAGAGGGACGCCAGATGTTCTACTTCTTCAGTCGTTTGGATAAAGGTGAAGGCGGTTCTTTCTATAGGATATTGCAAGGCTAGCAAAGTAAATGCAATGAATAATCCTACTCCGACGGAACGGAGTAGTAACCGGGTGACTTCATTCAGGTCGTGCCTGCCGTATGCTTGTGAAGTCATGCCGCTGGTTCCCATACGCAGAAAACCGAAAATCCAGTAGATGATGTTGAAAAGCATTCCGCCTACAGCTATCGCTCCGATGTAGGCGGCAGAGCCCAAATGACCTACAATAGTAACATCAATCAAGCCCAACAGAGGAACTGTAATGTTTGAAACGATAGAAGGGATGGCTATTTGAAGTATTTTTTTGTTTCCGTTATTAAGTTGAATCATGAGTGTAGATTGATAGAGATGGATACAAAGGTACTCTCTTTCTCATAAATAACCAATGAAAATTTAAATTTGAATTGAAAATAGTTGTTGTTTAAGATGATATATCATTGGAATATAGATATATTTGCGGTTATTAAAATGATCAAAACAGGAGAATTATGAAAGAGAATTTTCAAATCCATATTTGGTTGGGCTTATTGTTATGTCTGTTAGGCATGTCATGTTCGGATGATACTCCGGCTAAAGGAGATGACCCGGGAAATGGTAACACGGAGTTGGAAGTCAATGAGTGGATAGAGAGTGTCATGCGCAGTGATTATTTGTGGAATAACGACATTCCTGCTCAAAATAAGTTGGATTTCTCTGCTGATCCCCAAACATTCTTTAGATCTATGCTCAGTTTGAAAGATGGAAAGACGAGAAACGGAAAGCATCTTTATTATTATTCTTATATGGAGAAGAATAAAGATTATAAAGCACGTACCAGCATTGATGCGGATGATACTTATGGTATGGAGTTTACTTTATTTAATGTTGTAAACGATAGTAATCAACCTTTAGGATATTATTATGCCCGTATTCTGTATGTTCTTCCTAATAGTCCGGCATCAAGTGCAGGTTTGGAAAGAGGGGATTGGATCGTGGGTGTTAAAGGAAAAAATAATATTAATTCCGATAATTATGGAATCTTATTAAATGGAGATAGGACTCAATGGCTCGTCAAACGTGGCGATACAGAGGTCAGAACTATTGATATAGAAGCTTCCCGGGCCGTGGAGGACAATCCCTTGTTCTATCACAATGTATAATACTCGGGGAGATAAGAAGATTGGGTATTTGGTTTATAATCATTTTACTTCCGGACCGAATGGATATTCGGATCGTACCTATGATGAGGAAATGAAGAAGATATTCGCCGGATTTCAGGCGCAAGGTGTGAATGAATTTGTGCTGGACTTGCGCTATAATGGAGGTGGATATGAGAATTCTGCTAATATGCTCGCAGGACTCCTCATTCCAGAAGCTTCTCGAAAAAAGGTGTTTGCTGTTTTCTCTGACAATAAGGGACAATCCTATTCCAATGATTTTTGTGTGGAAACGAAAGGAACGGCAGGTTACTTGAAACTTAATTCCAATCGAATTTATATATTGACAAGCCAAAGTACGGCTTCTTCTTCGGAAGTCGTTATTAACAGCCTCAACCCATTTATGGATGTTACCCTTATAGGCGAATTGACAGAAGGGAAAAATGTAGGAATGGAGATGCAAAAGAATGATAAATATGAATGGATATATTGGCCTATCACATTGAGAGTGACTAATGCGGTGAATGATGACTACAGTGCTGGTTTTAAACCGGATATAGAATGGAATGAGTATGATTTGACTCAGAATCCGACAGACGCTTTATTACCATTGGGTGATCCGGATGAATTCATGCTGGGTAAGGCCATCTCCTTGATCACAGGAATAAACCGGTCAGCCAGAAGCATGAATACGTTATCCCAACCGATTATGAGGGGGGAATCTGTGTATCAATCGACAGAACGTCATGCCACTGGAGGAATGTTGATGGTTCCTGAAGAGAAGAACAACTAAAGGAGGTATTTAACTTCTTTGAAAGCATATTTTCTAAGAGAACCGTTTTTATCTTTCAGAATCAAATGTCCGTCGGGCTCCACACGGATCAGTTTGGCAGTAAACTCTCCTTTTGCATCGCAATAGGGGTGATAACCTTCCTTGCGGTATTGTGCTTTCAGGTAGTATTCCTGAATTTTGGTAATGATATCGGTTTCTCTGTTTTCTATCCGGGAATAGAGATCTATGATATGTTCCAATACGCTGTTCAGAACTTCCATTCTGTCTGTTTCCTTTTTAGTAATTTGTCTTAATGAAACAGGGTTGGGAGCAGATGAATGAAATTCTTCCTGGTTAATATTGATCCCTATCCCAATAATGCTCTGTGAAATTTGGCTTCCTGTTAAATCATTTTCAATCAATATGCCGGCTATTTTTTTGTCTTTCCAATAGATATCATTGGGCCATTTTATTTGCAGGCAATCTGCATGGACATAATGGGCCAATGCGGTACAAATGGCAGAAGCTACCGCCATAGATAAAATGAACTGACTGGCGGGAGCGATTGTTTGGGGGTAAAATACAGTGCTGAATGTCAGATTCTTGCCATATTCTGATTCCCATGAATTTCCACGCTGCCCTTTTCCGGCGGTTTGATATTCTGCCATAAGCGTGGTGAATTCCTTGATTTCTTTTTCCTGGCAAAGTTCTGCAAGTCGGTCATTTGTTGAGGTTACGGTTTCTTCTTTTAAGATTTTGCTTGACCAGTTAGGGGATCTCATCATATTCTTTTTTAAGTTTACGGGTGAATTTTTTGATAACCTCTTCGTATGAGTGGTCTATCAGTGATAAAATAAGTTTGTCGTCAATGTCACCTTGTAAGGATACTTGGTTCCAATATTTCTTATTGAAGTGATAGGCTCCTTCAATGCCGGAATGATGTTCTCTTAATTCCAAGGCATATTCGGGTGCACATTTTAAAGATAGCCATTCCGGGTTGTCCAATCCGATACAGGCATACATTTTCCCCATGACTTTGAATACTAAGGTGACATTGTCAAAAGGGAATTCTTCTGTTGTTCCTTTCTTTCTGATACAGTAATCGCGTATTGTTTCTATGTCCATATATAATATATATATTTTTACCAAATCGGAGGATAAAAGGCTTCTTCAATATGCTCTATAGTGAAAGGAGTCTTTTCGCCCACTAAGGTGATGATATCAAAACGTACAGGTAAATCTACTGAGAACTTGCGCAAGTATGCATCAGTTGAAGCTATAATTCTGCGAATCTTCTTATCTGTTACTGCATCTTCCGGATTACCGAATCTAGTATTCTTGCGGGTCTTTACCTCTATAACAATTAGTTCGTTCCGATATTCGGCGACAATATCCAGTTCTTTTTTTCCGCAATGCCAGTTCCGGTGGCGGATAGAATATCCTTTATCTATGAGATATGCAGCGGCCTCTTCTTCTCCCTCTTTGCCAAATTCGTTGTGTTCTGCCATTCTGTTTCTTTTTGTACAAAAATACTCTTTTTTATGCTTTGTATTTACAGAAGTAAAGCTAATTTTGCAGAGAATATGGCAAACAACGTAAAAAAGAGAGTAAAAGTACCGGCATCAACCCCTAAACGCAAGCAGCGTATGGTATGTTTGATGAGTGAAGAGGAAGTACGGATTGTGGATTGTTATCTTAAAAAGTATAAGATAACCAATAAGGCGCGTTGGTTACGCGAAACAGTATTGACTTTTATCCATCAGAAGATGGAAGAGGATTATCCTACATTGTTTAATGAACATGATATGAGAAGATAAGATGGCAGATGATACCTATTATATGAAACAAGCCTTGATGGAGGCTGTAAAAGCGGCTGAACAAGGAGAAGTTCCGGTGGGGGCGGTGGTAGTCTGTCGTGACCGCATCATTGGTCGTGGGCATAATTTGACAGAAACATTGAATGATGTTACAGCTCATGCCGAAATGCAGGCTGTCACAGCTGCGGCTAATACCTTGGGCGGGAAATACCTGAATGAATGTACTTTGTATGTCACTGTGGAACCGTGTGTGATGTGTGCCGGTGCCATAGCCTGGGCACAGACAGGAAAACTTGTCTTTGGTGCTGAAGATCCCAAAAGGGGATATCAAAAATATGCCCCCGATGCCTTGCATCCAAAGACGATCGTGGTGAAAGGAATACTCGCCGATGAATGTGCCCGATTGATGAAAGATTTCTTTAAGAAAAAACGATAATTCTTATTTCACCTCTTCATAATCTACATACTCTCCCTCATCGTCATCAAAGATTTTTTTTCTGTTTCCCGATGAATGAGAATGTCTATTTGAAGAAGATGAAGAGAATTCTGCAAAGTTTTCATTCTCGTCATTCGTTTGAGTCTGGGCATATGTATTTTGTTTTTGGTGGGTAGATGTTCGATTCTGGTAGGGGGGATGCTTGCCGATCCCGAACAATACACGCAGAATGTTGCCTAATATAGTGAAGCCGATAAAAACAATCAGCAGAAAAATAATAAGTAGAAAGCCTAAAAATCCAAACATAGTAATTTCTTTTTTTTATATACCACGTACAACAAGCGTGCCACGTTTATTGTTTACGCTCTTTTTTTAGTTAAAAGAGATAGAATGATATACCACAGGATGATAGCTGCAAAACTGCTGATTTTGAAGAAAGCCAACAGGGGAATACATACAATGAGGAAAATATAGCTGACTTTGTTCTGTTTCCAGGCAAGACTCTTGAATTTTAATGAGAACATTGGAATTTCTGCCACCAGCAATAATGACATAATAACTACCAAGATGAAAAGATATGCCGCATTAAAAGAATCGGATATAAGAAAAGAATGTGCTCCTACAGTCAATGACCCCCAAAATAAAGCATTAGCCGGAGTGGGCATACCGATGAAACTACTGCTCTGGCGTGGGTCAATATTGAACTTGCCTAAACGCAAAGCTGAAAATACGGAAATAAGGAATGCTGTATAAGGCATATAATCGGCAACAGGCAATAGAAAATCAGGATAGTGTACCTCTTTAAATAAAGAAAAGACAATGGCGGAAGGAGCGAACCCAAAAGTGATGTCATCGGCCAACGAGTCTAATTCTTTTCCTAAAGGCCCTGAAACTTTGAACAAACGTGCCAACATGCCATCAAAGAAATCAAATACAGCGCCTAGTATAATGAAAGAGATGGCCAAGGTATAGTTTTCGTTAAAAGCCATGACACTGGCAATACAGCCGGAGAATAAATTACAGCAAGTTACCGCGTTAGGAATGTGGCGTGTGATACAGTTTGCCATTGGTGATTTTCTTATTTTAGTTTAGCAATGACGGTTTCGTTACCTACAGTCGCTTGTCCCATCTTGACACAGACTTCGGTTCCTAGTGGGAGATAAACATCTACACGCGAACCGAATTTAATAAACCCCATGTGTTCATCAATGTAGCAATCTTCTCCTACTTCGGCATAGGTCACGATTCGACGGGCTATTGCTCCTGCTATCTGGCGCGCCATGACAGTATGTCCTTCAGGAGTTTCAATAACGACCATAGAACGTTCATTTTCCGTACTGGCTTTAGGCAGCCATGCTTTCATAAATTTACCGTTATGATGGTCTACATGTTTCACTACTCCGTCTACGGGATACCAATTGGCATGTACATTGACAATGCTCATAAAAATAGAAATCATTAACCGGCGGTCATGAAAATATTCATGTTCATCTACTTCTTCTATAACTACTATTCTTCCGTCTGCCGGGGCTACTACGATTTTTTCAGTGTCGTGCTCGAATAATCGAATGGGACAACGGAAAAAGTTAACCATTAACAGGTAAACAACGATACTTGCGGTGGCAAATATATAAAATGGAATTTTGCACTCAATTCCCCAAAACAATAGGGCATTGATACCAATTAACAGGATGGCACTGACAATCAAGATGCTTGTTCCCTCTCTATGTAGTCTTATTTTCTTTAATTTCTTCAGTCGGTTCATGATTGTATAAAACCAATTATCGTGCAAAAATAAACTTATTTTGAAAACCTTGCAAATAAAAGTTGTTAGAAATGCCTATTTCGACTTCATTTAAGATAAAAAAAGCGAATGTTGATAACTTCTTCTTTATCTTTTTGCAGGTTTTATGAAAGCAGAGTATCTTTAGACAATTTTTTAGTAGAGTAACGATTATGCAGGATTTTGTCCATTTACATGTCCATACCCAGTATTCCATCCTTGATGGCCAGGCGTCTATTCCACGTTTGGTAGACAAGGCTATGGCTGATGGAATGAAAGGTATAGCCGTAACAGACCATGGTGATATGTTCGGTATCAAGGAATTCTTCAACTATGTAAATAAGAAGAATAGCAGTACTAACAGTGAGATAAAGGATTTGAAGAAAAGAATAGCCGGACTGGAAAAAGGTACGGTGGAATGTGATAATCCCGAGACGGAACTTGTGGCATGCAAGGAAAAATTGGAAACGGCAAAGAAGAAACTGTTTAAACCGATTTTCGGTTGTGAGATGTATGTGGCGCGCCGTCGTTTATTCAACAAAGAAGGAAAACCCGATCAAAGTGGTTATCACTTGGTTGTGCTTGCTAAAAATGAAAAAGGATATCACAACCTCATAAAATTAGTATCAAAGGCATGGACGGAAGGGTTCTATATGCGTCCGCGTACTGACCGTGTGGAATTGGAAAAATACCATGAAGGGTTGATTGTCTGTACTGCGTGTATTGCCGGAGAGGTTCCTAGAAATATCATAGCTGGAAAATATGAAGAGGCTGAGGAAGCTATCCAATGGTATAAACGTGTATTCGGAGATGATTTCTATTTGGAATTGCAACGTCATAAAGCGACGGTTCCTCGTGCGAACCATGAAGCTTATAAATTGCAGCAAATTGCTAACGAAAAGCTGATAGAGTATTCTAAAAAATTCAATGTCAAGCTGGTTTGTACCAATGACGTTCACTTTGTAGATGAAGAGAATGCTGAAGCACACGACAGGCTGATCTGTCTGAGTACGGGTAAGGATTTGGATGATCCTAACCGTATGCTCTATTCAAAGCAAGAGTGGATGAAGACACGTGCCGAGATGAATGAAGTTTTCGCTGATGTTCCCGAGGCTCTTTCAAATACGGTGGATATTTGTGATCAGGTGGAATTTTATAGTATAGATCATGCACCGATTATGCCTACTTTTGCTATTCCTGAAGATTTTGGAACAGAAGAGGGATATCGGAAGAAATATACAGAAAAGGACTTGTTTGATGAGTTCACTCAAGATGAAAACGGTAACGTGGTAATGAGTGAGGAGGCCGCTAAAGCCAAAATAGAGAAACTGGGTGGCTATGACAAACTCTATCGTATTAAACTGGAAGCTGATTATCTGAAGAAATTAGCGTTGGAAGGTGCGCACAAGCGTTATGGAGAAGTATTGAGTGAGGAAGTGCAGGAACGGATCAAATTCGAACTTCATATTATGAAGACGATGGGTTTTCCCGGTTACTTCTTGATTGTGCAGGATTTTATTCGTGCCGCGCGTGAAGAATTGGATGTGTCTGTGGGACCGGGACGTGGATCGGCGGCAGGTTCTGCCGTAGCATATTGTTTGGGTATCACTAAAATAGACCCTATTGCATACGATTTGCTGTTCGAACGTTTCCTGAATCCCGACCGTATTTCTTTGCCTGATATTGATGTGGATTTTGATGATGATGGTCGTGGACGAGTATTGAATTGGGTAACTGAAAAATATGGTCAGGAAAAGGTGGCGCATATCATTACATACGGTACGATGGCAACCAAGCTGGCAATCAAGGATGTAGCCCGTGTACAGAAATTACCTTTATCGGAGTCCGACCGTTTGTGTAAGTTGGTTCCGGATAAGATTCCTGATAAAAAAATGAATTTGCCTAATGCCATAGCTTATGTTCCCGAACTACAGGCAGCGGAAGTCTCACCCGATCCTATTTTGCGTGATACGATAAAGTATGCAAAGATGTTGGAGGGGAATGTCCGTAATACCGGTGTGCATGCGTGCGGTACTATTATATGTCGAGATGATATAACGGACTGGGTGCCTGTAAGTACGGCAGATGATAAGGAAACCGGTGAAAAAATGCTGGTGACCCAGTATGAAGGTTCAGTTATTGAAGATACTGGATTGATCAAGATGGACTTTTTGGGTCTGAAGACCCTTTCTATTATCAAAGAGGCGATTGAAAATATCAAGCATAGTAAGGGGATTATCTTGGATATTGACGAGGTTGACATTTCGGATCCTCCTACTTATGCTCTTTATAGTGAAGGACGGACGATTGGTACATTCCAGTTCGAATCTGCCGGTATGCAGAAATATTTGCGGGAATTGGAACCTAGCACTTTTGAGGATTTGATTGCGATGAATGCTCTTTATCGTCCGGGACCTATGGATTACATTCCGGACTTTATCGACCGTAAGCATGGCCGTAAGCCTATTGAGTATGATATTCCTATTATGGAGAAATATTTGAAAGATACATATGGTATTACGGTATATCAGGAGCAGGTCATGCTTTTGTCACGTTTGCTGGCGGATTTTACTCGTGGCGAATCCGATGCCTTGCGTAAAGCAATGGGTAAAAAACTGAGGGACAAACTAGACCATATGAAGCCTAAGTTTATTGAAGGCGGACGGAAGAACGGTCATGATCCCAAAGTACTTGAGAAGATTTGGACGGACTGGGAAAAGTTCGCTTCTTATGCATTCAATAAATCTCATGCTACTTGTTATTCGTGGGTGGCTTATCAGACAGCTTTTCTGAAAGCAAACTATCCGGCGGAATATATGGCGGCTACGATGAGCCGGAATATTTCGAATATCACGGAAATTACTAAATTGATGGACGAGAGTAAGGCGACTGGTATCATGACCAAGGGACCTGATGTGAATGAAAGTTATCTGAAGTTTTCTGTGAATCGTAAAGGGGATATCCGTTTTGGACTGGGAGCCATTAAGGGAGTGGGGGAAAGTGCTGTGCAGTCTATCCTTGAAGAACGTGAGAGAAATGGAGAATATAAAGATATTTTCGATTTTGTACAGCGTGTAAATCTTTCGGCTTGCAATCGTAAGAATATAGAAAACTTGGCTTTGGCAGGTGCTTTTGATAGTTTCACAGGAATAAAGCGTGAAGACTTCTTTGTAAAGAACGCTAAAGATGAAACCTTTACCGAAGTGTTGGTACGTTATGGAAATAAGTATCAGATGGATAAAGCCGCAGCTGCAAATTCTTTGTTTGGAGGTGAGAATCAGGTGGATATTGCTACTCCCGAAATCATTCCGTCTCCTGCATGGGGGGATTTGGAACGTTTGAATAAGGAACGTGATTTGGTAGGTATCTATCTTTCTGCCCATCCGTTGGATGAGTATGCTGTTATATTAGAGAATGTATGCAATGTCCACATGGCGGAACTTGCCGATTTAACCCCTTTGCAGAACAGAGACTTAACCATGGGAGGGATTGTGACTGCAGTGCGTGAGGGGTATACCAAGACGGGAAAACCATACGGTATTGCTAAAGTGGAAGATTATTCGGGCTCAGCAGAATTTGCTTTCTTCGGTAATGAATGGGTAGAGAAGAAGAACTTTTTTATGACCGGTATGTTTTTATTTATGCGAGGGAAATGTCAGCCAAAACAATGGCGGCAGGAAGAATGGGAGGTGAAGATAAGTACTATTGAGTTGTTACCGGAAGTAAAGGAAAAGATTATTGAGAAACTTACAGTTTCAGCTCCTTTGTCTGCATTGGATGAAGAGCTGATAACGGAGTTTTCAGCCTTAATCAAGGCACATCCCGGTAATGCAGAGCTTTATTTTCATGTGATGGATGAGGATGGACAAATGTATGTCAATCTGATGTCACGTACTATGAAAATTTCAGTTCAAAAAGAGATCATGACTTATTTAAAGAGCCAACCACAGCTCTCTTACAAAATTAATTAGTATATTTGCGCTAACATTTTAAATAACTAAGTATAATAATTATGGCACTAGAAATTAAAGATAGCAATTTTGAAGAATTGCTGGCATCAGGCAAGCCTGTAGTAGTGGACTTTTGGGCAACATGGTGTGGTCCTTGTAAAAAAATAGCTCCGGATGTTGAAGCTTTGGCAGAAGAATATAAGGATCAGGTAATAATTGGAAAGTGCGACGTGGATGATAACGACGAACTGACCGGTAAATTTGGTGTACGTAACATTCCTACTGTTCTTTTTATCAAGGACGGTGAAGTGAAAGATAAGACTGTAGGTGCAGTGACCAAAGCTCAGCTGGAAGAAAAAATAAAAGCTTTACTGTAATAAAAAGAATATTCACCCCTTTAATATATACGACTATGGGAATGGAAGACGATTTCTTATTGGAAGATGAGGATGATCAAAAAACGATAGAGTTTATCAAAAATTATCTGCCTCAGGATTTGAAAGATAAATTCACGGAGGATGATTTATATTATATCCTTGATGTGATTGTGGATTACTATACCTCCAGCGGATGTCTTGATGTACAACCTGATGAAGAGGGATACATTAACATTGATCAAGATGAAATTGTGAATTACATAGTCAAGGAAGCCAAGAAAGACGGAATGGGGCCTTATGACCCCGATGATGTATTCTTTGTAGTCCAAGGGGAAATGGAATATGGGAATTCATTGGGACAAGTGGATTAAGAAGAAAGTCTCATAATAAAATAAAAGATGCGTATCTCTATGTGGGGGATGCGCATTTTTTTATACTTGAAAACAAGGTAGTATCTACTATTAGCTCTCTTATTTCTTTTGTAAAAGAAAATAATAGAATACCTTTGTAAAAACACTCATGCTCATTTTAACTATAAAAACATTGCTTAATGGCTAAAAAGAAAAATTCCCAATTCCTACCTGGTCTTTTGGAGGATATCATGTCTTTATTGACCCCGGAAGAACAAGAAATTGCATTTGAATTGTTTAATGATGGAGCGAATCAGGTAGATGAAGAACTGTCTCATATTTATTATCATCATCAGTGTCCCGATTATAGATTGATTGCGCAGCCGATCGCATCTTATCTGATGCCTTTGTGGACGATGGATGATATGAGTAGTCTGTCACCGGCTGAAATCTACTCTTCTTGTGCTGTTATTCCACAAGAAACATTGGAACGAGATCTCCGCAATTTTATCTTTAATATCTTTGTCGTATATCGGAAAATGCCCGAAAAATGTTATTCATATAGAATGTGGTATGCATTAGGAATAATGGAGCATTTTCGTATGGAACATTGTTTGGATATTGTTTTGGAAGTGCTGCGGCAAGATTTGGATTTTTATGATTTTTATTTCGGTTATTTGTATGAAACAATGTTGTCTGCCATTACCTATCAATTGGGACAGAATCAATTAGATGTTTTGATGGACTTTATGAAAGAGCCCGGACTGCTTCCTATGTCTAAATATAGAGTGATTGAAGCTGTTGCTCATATTGTGATAACTCATCCTGACAGAAGAGAGGAAGTGATGGATTGGTTTGGTAATTTGTTGAGTTACTATTTTGATGTACTGAAAGAGCAGAAGAATGATATTTGTTCTACTTTGCTGCTTGATCATGTTACAGCTTGCATGATGGATATTCGCGGGGTAGAAACTTTACCTATTTTGCAAAAGATTTATCGGACTTATCATATTAAACCTTATGGTATTCCAAGTATTAATGAACTAAAGAAAAAAATGCCTTATGCGGAAATGCATGGGTTGGAAATGGAACGGGTAGAGGATTATCTAGTTGAAGTTTTCGAGGTTGCTACTGACGAGGAAGAAGATGAGGAGATTTATGATGATCCGCTTTATATGGAGGAGCAGCCTGCTAAAAAATTTAGAATAAAAATAGAGTTGAAAGACTCTGAACCATTAGTCTGGCGCATATTGGAGGTTCCTTCGAATATTTGTTTGGAAAGATTTTCTGAGGTGGTAGAAGTGGCAATGGGATGGGATGGTTATCATTTGCATCGTTTTATTAAGGGGAACACTTATTATCTTCCTCCCAAAGATCGGGCAGATGATTGTTTTTTTGAGGGTGTACCCAAACAGTTTGATTCCGGTATGCTTTCTTTAGGTGAATTATTAAGTCGTAAGGGATCAAAAATTAAGTATGAATATGATTTCGGTGATAGTTGGATACATGAAATTATATTAGAATCCTGCCAGTCCTATAAGAAAGAGGAAATTCCGGTTATAGCCTTGTTGGATGGTGAAAATGCTTGTCCGCCAGAAGATTGTAATGGCATATGGGGGTATAGGAAAATGCTGAAAGCTTTAGAAAAGCCTCGCTCTAAAGCTGCGCGTGAATATAAAGAATGGTTGGGGTATAATTTTGATCCTACTGAATTTGATCTTGATGAAACTAGGGGGCTGTTGGCTGAAATTGTAGATTGATTTGGATTTTTGTTATAACAGGGGGCGGGTGGAAATCCTGCTCTTTCCTAAAAAACTTGTTTTATGTCTGTGGATAGGGGAATGTAATATCCACAGATTTTGTTCACTATGTGTTTATACGATGCCTTGTATATTCAAAAAGAAATAAATGCCTGTAGCTATCATTAATAGTCCTAATATAGCATAGAAAAGTCGTGCACGCTGACGCCCTGCATTACTGACAATGAACTGTGTGTTGTGTGCGGTAAAGAACCACTCCCAATTAAATAAGGCTGCCAGAACGGACAATAGTCCTACCAATACGAATATGGCTTGGATCAGATAATGCATTCCCATAATTTAATGAATTTGGCTGTAGGGGCAGATTTTGTTCGTCCCTACAGTGAATATTTTTCTTTTATTCAGCTTCAAAGTGCATGATGCGGCTTCCATCTTCAGATTCTTCAATCTCGACTTTTACAGCATTGCCAGGCAAAAGTTCTTCTACCAGTTCCGGCCATTCGATGAAGCAGAGGGCACCGCTATAGAAATAATCCTCATATCCCATGTCGTATACTTCGTCCAGTTTCTTGATACGATAGAAATCAAAATGGTAAATAAGTTCACCGGTTTCATCCGAACGGTATTCGTTGACAATGGCAAAAGTTGGCGAGTTGATGACATCTGTTACCCCCAGCTCTTCGCATACAGCTTTGATAAATGTTGTTTTACCGGCTCCCATCTTTCCGTAGAAAGCAAAAACGGTATTATCACCCATAGCTGCGATGAATTGTTTGGCAGCTTCGTGGATAGAGCCTAAAGAATTGATTTTAATTTCCATATCCATTGGTTTGATTGAGTTTCTTTTGTTTGCAAAGGTACATGCTTTTCCCCATTTTGCAAAAAGTATAGATGAGGATTGAAAAAAAGATTATTGCTGCACCCGAAGGAACTTGTAATTTATAAGAAATGAACAGTCCACCTAAACAACCTGCATAACCGGTGATGACAGACCACCAGATAATTTTCTTGAAACTATGGGTAAACAAATTGGCGGTCATTTGCGGTAAAGTCAGCAGGGAAATGGCAAGTACTATACCTACCATGCGGAGGCATGATACGATGGTCAGTGCGATGAACATCATCAGAATATATTCAAATAAAGCTACCGGTATACGTTGGGAACGGGCGAATTCCCGGTCGAAAGCGATGCAAATGATAGGATTCAGAAATAAAGTGAAGAATAGTGTCAGCAGCACGGAAAGAATGGCAAGTAACAGAATGTCTGTGGGCGTAATGGTCAGAATGTTGCCGAACAGAAAGGCGGATAAATCGGGAGTGAATCCTGGAGCTAGAAAGCTAAAGATAATACCTACTGCCATACCGAAAGTCCAAAACACGGCGATAGCGGAATCTTCGCGCATATCTTTCCGTTTGCTTAACCATTCTACCCCAAAGGAAGAGAGTACGGAGAAGATTGCAGCAGATAATAGAGGGGAGATTCCTGCGTATAATCCTAGGCCGATACCTCCAAAAGAGGCGTGGGTAATTCCTCCACTGATGAATACCAAACGGCGCGTCACAATGTATGTGCCGATAATGCCACAGGCAATGCTGGCAAACAAGCTTCCTAGCAAGGCATGTTGGAAGAAAGTATAATGCAAAAGTTCTAATATATCCATATTTTTTTCAGTGGTTTTTATTCAAATGGAGACTTTGCTTGGTGTAGGCGGATTATTTGAATCTTCGTTCACCTACAATCAGGAAAAGCTCGTCTTTCAACTCGTCCGGCAGTTCTATTCCACGCAATTGCAGGCTACGGCTCCATCCGGCTACTTCATCTTCTTTACAAGTGTACATGATTTCCCGAAATTCTTCCACTTCTTCTTCATTATAACCATTTGAGGGACGGCCGCGAAAGCGGTCCAGTTCCTCGTCATCATAATATTCTATTTTTTTGCTGACAGCGGCAAGCAGGCTTTCTTTTTCACAAATTTCATGTTGCCCACAACATTCAGCGTCTGCTTCCACTATTTCGGGAGCAGCCTTCAATTCTCCGCTTTCTATCTTTTTTTGTATCTGGCGGTTGTGTAAAACTCCCACTGTCATGGCGATACCTGCCAAAATAATCAGACCAATAATAAGTATGAGCATAACTTTATACCTCCTCTATTATAAAACCAGCTTTCTTTAAATCTTCCCAATAGTAAGGATAGGATTTTGAAACGACCTGTGGATTATTAATCCGGATTTCGGGCATTACTACACAAGCCGGAGCGAATGCCATAGCCATACGGTGGTCCTCATAAGTGTCAATGGCAACATCAGCGGTCATTTCACATCGTTCACCTTCCCAAGACAGAATACGATCATCTGTTTCATGAAGTATATATCCTAGCTTTCCCATTTCTTGTATCAAGGCTGCCATACGGTCTGTTTCTTTAATCTTCAAACTTTGTAAGCCTGAGAAGCGGAAGGGAATATTCATTAACGCACAAGTGACGACAAACGTTTGTGCCAAATCCGGTTGGTTGATGAAATCATAATCCAGCCGTTCGGTTATTTTATCGGTCTTTTTCAATGTTACCGTTTTATTTCCATAAATACTTTCGATTCCTAGTAACTGGAAAATTTCAGCCACTTTACTGTCCCCTTGATAGCTTGTTTCGAATAATCCCGGTAAGATGATTTCCGCTTTGTTGGAAAGAGCGGCTATCTGATACCAATATGAAGCTGCGCTCCAATCACTTTCCACGTAGAAAGGTATGGATTGGTAGGGTTGCGGCTCAACTTTTAGTTGATATTCATTGAGCCATTTGGCTCTAGCACCAAAATCGTTCATCAGCTGCAGGGTAAGGTTGATATAAGGGCGGGATATGATTTCTCCTGTCAGTGTAAGGGTCAGTCCGTTACTTAGTATAGGGGCAATCATCAATAAGGCTGAGATATATTGAGAACTGACATTACCCGGCAGGCTGATGGTATCTTTCTGCAGTTTGTGTCCGGTGATACGCAGAGGAGGATATCCGTCATTGATTATGTATTCAATTTCTGCTCCCAGCTCACGTAAAGCATTGACCAACACCTGGATAGGACGTTGTTGCATACGTTGTGTACCAGTGATGATCCGTGTTCCCGGAGTGACGGACAAATAAGCAGTAAGAAAGCGCATGGCTGTTCCGGCTGCCATAATGTCTATGGTATTTTTGCCGTCATTTAAGGCGTGAATCATTACTTGGGTATCATCGCAGTCAGATAGGTTCTCAAGTTGGAATATTCTATTTCCCAGTGCATTGATTATCAATGCACGGTTGCTGATACTCTTGGAAGAGGGGAGCTGGATAGTTGTATGTATTTGAGCGGGTGCCGTTACTTTTATTTGCATCATACCTTATATAATATAATAATGTGTATCGGATTGCAAAGGTAGGAATATTATCTTAATACTTGAAGGTTGCTACTTAAAAAAGGAGGCCGGAGAGTATAAAAAAGCCGGGAACATGGAAAGGTGGTTGTTTTGTTCCCGGCCCGGACATATAGTGAAAGTTAAGCTATAGTGATGCTTGAATCCAAATAAACATCTTGAATGGTATTTAGCAATTCAATTCCGTCTTTCATTGGTTTTTGAAAGGCTTTACGTCCACTTATGAGACCCATACCTCCGGCACGTTTATTGACGATTGCTGTTATTACTGCGTCTTTTAGATCAGAACTGCCATGAGATTCACCTCCAGAGTTGATTAATCCTACACGTCCCATGTATCCATTGGCTACTTGATAGCGACAGAGGTCGATAGGATGTTCTGAAGTCAGTTCGGTATAAACTTTATCATTTGTCTTTCCGAATTTAATGGCTGTAAAACCACCGTTATTGACCGGTAATTTCTGTTTTACAATATCTGCCTTGATAGTAACTCCCAAATGATTGGCTTGTCCGGTTAAATCGGCTGCTGTATGATAATCTACACCGTCTTTTTTAAAAGCATTGTTACGTAAGTAACACCATAAAATAGTAGCCATGCCTAGTTCGTGGGCATATTCAAAAGCTTCCGCTATTTCAACCAGTTGTCTGCGGCTCTGTTCAGAACCGAAATAGATAGTGGCACCTACTGCTACAGCTCCCATATTCCAGGCTTCTTTTACAGTACCAAACATCACTTGGTCGTAAGAATTGGGATAAGTCAATAATTCATTGTGATTTAGTTTGGCAATAAAAGGAATCTTGTGGGCGTATTTGCGGGCAACGGAACCTAATACTCCGAAAGTAGAGGCTATGGCATTACAGCCCCCCTCAATAGCGAGTTTTACAATATTTTCCGGATCAAAGTAAAGTGGATTGGGGGCAAATGAGGCTCCTGCTGTATGTTCTATGCCTTGATCTACAGGAAGAATAGATACATACCCTGTATTTGCAAGTCGCCCGTGTCCTAACAGGGTTTGAATACTGCTCAGGGTACGAATATTGCGGTCTGATGATATCCAAGTATCATCAATGGTGCTTGAAGAAGGGATATGGATTAATGATTTATCTATAGTTCTACAGGTGTGCTCTAAATAAAATGCTGCTTGGTCACCCAATAAATTTGTTATTTTGCTCATACTCTTTTTTCTTTAATTGATTAATAATTTTTTATCCATAGTGTTTTCTTTCTAGTATAAAAGCGTATGATTGCGTTTGAATGCATTATTGAAAACACTATTTTGATGTATTCTCCATTCTGTGATGGAGGTTTCGGACAGCGCAGGAAAATTATTTCCTGCCACCGGGGTTGGTTTTTCCTTGATCGGCTACAGCTTCCATTAGTTTTTTTATTTTTTCCGGATCTCCCAAAAAGTAGTCTTTCTTCAAATTCAGGTCATTATCAAACTCGAATACATACGGAACAGCAGTAGGTAGATTAAGACCTACAATTTCCTCATCCGGTATATGTTTCAAATATTTAATAATTCCTCTGAGGCTGTTTCCGTGAGCTACTACCAGCAGTTCGTTTGCTGTAGCTAGATTGGGGAAGATGATGCATTTCCAATAAGGTAATATACGTTCTACTGTTTCTTTCAGAGATTCGGTACGTGGAAGATCTTTGTCAGGAACTTCTTTATAACGGGTATCTGTTTTCGGATTGCGCGGATCATCTTCCGGTAGGGCATTGGGGGCTACGTTAAAACTACGGCGCCATATCAAGACTTGTTCTTCTCCGTATTTAGAAGCTGTTTCGCTTTTGTTTAATCCTTGCAATGCGCCATAATGTTTCTCATTTAGGCGCCAACTTTTCTCTACAGGTATCCAGTCTTGATCCATTTTATCTAGGACACAGTTTAATGTTTTGACCGCACGCTTTAAAAAAGAAGTGTAAGCTTTATCAAAATGAAATCCTTTTTCTTTTAAGAGTATACCTGCTTGGTTGGCATCAGCGATACCTTTTTCGGTTAAATCTACATCTGTCCATCCTGTAAAACGGTTGTCTTTGTTCCAAGTACTTTCTCCATGGCGGAGTAATACGATTCTTTTCATTTGTTCTCCTTTCTTTATTACCCGGTAATACATTTTCTGTTGGTGGCAAAATTAGTTGTAGCATACATACTTATCAATACCCATTAATTATGAATTTAACAGCGGAAGGCAAGGTTTTGTTTCTCTTTTTATTATTTTTGTACTTTGTAATTAAACACATGCCATGAAAAGAATTAAAACAGGACTAACGGGATTTATATTAGGAGATTGGTTGGGAATGCCTTACAGGGGAAAAGGAAAAGGGACATTTAAACCTATGTGGACAAAATCTTATCTTCGGGGAGACAAATGTTCAGGAAATACTTCGATGTTATTATGTGCTTTGGACAGTCGTTGTAATTTGGAACTTTATCAGCAGAATTTAAGAGATTGGTATTTTAATAGAAAGTATACAGGAGAAAACATTGAGTTTGATATTGATCAGGTAACCCAAAAAGCAATCATGAAAAATTTCAGGGGAGTGTCTTCGGATTCTAATAGCGGCAACCGTAGTTTGATGGGATGTTGTGTTTTGGCTTTTTCGCCTTTATCTAAAGAGGAGATTTTTCCTTTTATTAAGATTACTCATAATAGTCGTTATAGCTTTAAGTATACTTGGTTTTTTATTGAGTTTATTCGTTGCCTGTTGGAATATGAAGATAAAGGACAGGCATTACAGCAGGCTGAGCAGAGATGTGGTGTGGAGGTTAACAGGCAAAATCTTTGTAATGGAAGCTTTGTTGTAGATACGGTGGAGTCAGTGGTCAATTGGTTTATGGCAGGAAATAGTTATAAGGAGTGCGTATTTTCGGCTATAAACTCAGGTAAGTCAAGTGATGCGGTAGGAGCATTGACAGGTTTGCTGGCGGGAATATATTATGGATTAGAATTAAAGAATGGAGTGAAAGGGTTTGAAACAATGGAATCTTATATTGATTCATTTATCCAGTACCTTAATCATCCCACTCTTTAAATTCCAATGAAAGTTGTTCCCATTGTTTTTTTATTTCTTCTTTTTCTTCTTTTGGATTAGATACGGATAGTCCGATAAGGCGGATGGGGTGGCTTTCATAATCAATTTCTTTCAGTAATTTTTTTGCTAAAGGAAGAATTTTATCCATGCTTGTCAGTTCACTGTCTTGAGTGATGCTGCGGGTTATTTGGTTAAAGTCATGGAATTTTATTTTTAAAGTAAGTGTATTACCACTGAAATTAGTGCGTTTCAGTCTTTCTAGCAATTCGGTGACTACATGATATAGTTCAATGATGGCGGAAGAATGAAGAGAAATGTCTTTTTCCAATGTATGTTCGCATCCTACGGACTTACGGATTCTTATGGGTTCTACAGGACGGAGGTCTATGCCTCGTGCAAAATCGTAATATAGATTACCTGCTTTGCCAAACTGTCGGGTAAGCATTTCTAAAGTGCAGGCTTGTAATTGGGTACCATTATGAATACCTAATGCGTGCATTTTTTGGGCTGTGACCGGACCTACTCCCCAAAAAGATTCGATGGGAAGATGGGCGATGAAATCCAATGCTTGGTCGGGATGTATTGTACATAATCCGTCGGGTTTGCGGTAATCCGATGCTATTTTGGCTAGAAATTTGTTATAAGAGACCCCGGCTGAAGCTATCAATCCCAATTCTTTGCGGATACGCTTTTTTATATCTTTGGCTATATCTATAGCAAGTGAAAAGCCTGCTTTATTTTCAGTTACATCCAGAAAGGCTTCGTCTAGTGACAGAGGCTCTATGATATCTGTATAGGTATGAAAGATATCGTGTATCTGCCGGGATACAGCTTTATATACATTCATTCGCCCTGGAACAAAAATCAGTTCTGGGCAAAGTCTTTTGGCTTTTTGTGATGACATGGCGGAATGTACTCCGTAACGACGGGCTTCGTAACTGGCAGCAGCTACCACACCTCGTTCTTCAGCGTGTCCCACAGCAAGCGGTTTTCCACATAATTCGGGGTTGTCACGCTGTTCTACCGATGCGTAGAATGCATCCATATCGATATGTATTATTTTGCGTTCGGACATCTTCATGAAATTTGTAGAGCAAAGGTATGAAAAAGGTTTTTGGTTGATGAGTTCTTTAACAGCTTTATTTGTTATATTTTCATTAATGTTATTTCTGTATAACGAATACGAGAGAGGCACATAAGAACTGCCCCTTTTATTTATCTGATGATGCGAAATTTCCGCTGGACCCCGAATATTGGTTTCGGTAAGGTAAGATCAATGTTGGGTAGTATAATAAAAAGAAGGAGTTAGTTTTCACTAAACTCCTTCATGCTCAGCTTGTCGGGGTGACTGGATTCGAACCAGCGACCACACGCCCCCCAGACGTCTATTATTATAGTTTTGATAATCTTGATTATCAAGTTTTTATGTTTTATTTTTGTACCGTAGTTTAATTTATGGTTTAATCCAGTAATGAGCCAAGAAATATTCAACAATAAATTAATAATCTCTTTGCAGTATTGCAACTGCACCACAAAATTAGTAAATATCATGTTGTTATGCAATGATTCTTTCTTATAGTTTTGCTTTGGACTATCAGTTTTTTACCTATCTAATGATATGGTATATAATGGTATAGTGTAGCTTTCTCTCTATTGAAAAAGTATTCATATATTGCACTTCCATTGCATAATATCATATAGGTATAGAAATCGGTAATAGGTATATAAAGCTATATCCTCTCAAAAATCTACCTGCTGAAAAATCTACTTTTATTGTTTTGTGTTCTCTGCATCTATAAATATGCTTGTGAAACACATAGTTTTGTAGTTAATAAGATGTTTGTTTAGAACTGAAAAAAGCCAACTTATCCGTAATTGGATAGGCTGGCTTTTTGCGTTAGTTATGGTTTCAAGTGACTATTCCCATGTGAACGTATAAATGGTGGTTTCTGTACTTGTTTCGTTTGTGCCCAAGCGTTTGTAAGTATATTCATCAGTACAGCTTTCCACATATCCGTCTTTATCAAATGTATAGGTATATTGGTCTGTCGATTCGCTGTACTCACCTTTGCTATATATTCTATCTGGCAGCTGATTGCATCTCATTCCTACCAATTCGGGATGTGCTTCCAATAACGGGCGCAAATCATCTACGCTCCATACCATTATCGGAAGATAGCCTTTGCAAGATTTTCCGCTATAAGACAATTCGGAAGTGTCTTCATCGTCATAGTTCCATGCCATTTTAGTTAACTTCTCACCTTGCCATGTATAAGATAGATACTCCTCTTCATTATATTGCAATTTTACTAACTGATTGTTTGCATTATAAGTAAAGTCTGTATTATCCAAATCTCCTCCGTTACTATCAGAAGTATGTGTTATCAATCCATTTTCTAATGTATAGGTAACAGCGGCTTCCCCATCCCTGCTTTCAATGATTTTGTTTGCTCCCCAGGTGACAATATAAGTGCTGGTGTATTCCCTGCTACCGTATTGCACTGTATTCGTGGCAGACACTAACCTGCCTTGACTATCGTAAGAATATTGAGTAATGGATACTTCATTTTCTTCTGTCATTCTTAGTTCAACAAGTTGCTTTTGGTTGGCAACAATGCCATCTTCATTCTTGGTAGTTTCTTCATCGTCACTACTGCAAGAAGCAAAGGTCACACACAAGGCTAATAAAGCCATTCCGATTAATCTAAATGTTTTCATTTCTGTTTGATTTTTTTTGATATTTATTCTGATTGTATTAATTCAAATTCTCTGCCTTTTAGTTGGTAGATATGCCTAATAGCGTTGTTCCAACCATTAGAGCCAAAAACAGTAATAGTCTTGTTCTCTGAATCAAACTTACATTGTCCGTTTTCCAACTCTGTAAATGGTACTTCTGTTTTCTGCATAAAGTAACCGTATGGGCTGACATCGTACACGTCATAAGCATTTGATTCTCTTGAACCACTTTTAAAGCGGTTAATAATAAATTCATCTTCTCCGTCAAAATCAACATCAGAAAAGAAGAAAGGAGAATCATCCGAAAGGTATTCTTCGCTCTTTAATTTAGCCGTATAGTCTAACTCTATAACTGTGTTGTTCGGATATGTGTTACCTTTATCATACAGAATCTTATCAGTCCATTTCTCCACAAAGTAGTAATATTGTACTTCTTGTTTCTCTAAACAGAATAGAGCATTACCTACTTCACCATTTTGCAGCCACATTACTTTTACTGTATATCCGTTTATAGGCTGTTTGTACTTTATGTAGATATGCGGCTGATTGAAACATTCAAAATTCTGCGGAACAGATGTTTTGTCTGTTTTGCAAGCTACTAAACTAAGTAATCCAATAATGATAAATAACAATCTTCTCATTACCTTTCATCCATTATATCAACAATCTGCCTAAACACATCACCTGCCATCAGTCCACCACTTGTGGGTAATCCTTTCTTGTTAATGGAAACAATGATACTGTATTTCGGATTATCGGCAGGAAAATAACCGCAAAATTCTACGGCATATTCACCATTTGAAAGTTGAATAGTTCCCGTTGCTCCTGCTACTTTAACCTTATCGGATTGGGCAGGCTTGGCTAATCCATCAGAAACAGCGTATTCCAATGTTTGCTTAATGGCTGTCTTGCTCGCTGCATTAAAGAAAGTCAAGTTCTGCAACGGAGTGGTGAGTATGCCATATCCTAAAGAATTATAAACCAAACTTGTATCTTTCACTTGATAACCGTATTTTGCAAGTACTTCCGCAAAGGCTTGTTCATTATCAAATGCCTTTCTTACCACTTTGTAATTGGCGATATTGGATGAGAGAGCAAACCCTTGTTCTACTGTGATTCTTCCATATCCACCTCTATGCCAATTATGGTCGCACAATGTATCTTTTCCAATAGCTAAAATACCATCGCCAACATCTATTGTGTCGGATAGTTTAACCGCCTTTGTTTCCAATGCTGCCAAAAGTGAAGCGGTACGCACCAATCCTGATTCTTGCAGAATAGAATCAGAACCAACAGAAGCCTTAACTTCTCCCGTCTGCACTTCCATTACAATAACTTGTCCTATTGTTGCATCAAGTTCAGATAGTTTGTTTTGTAGGATAGAATCAACTTTTACCTGCAAGGTGCTGTCTATGGTAGAAACTTGTTCTGCCTTTTGTTTGGTAGGGCTGCAAGCGGTAAATGCAATTATGCTACTTAAAAGTATAAGCGTCTTTGTCATTTTCTTATTAGTCAAAGGTAATTTACTATGTTAAAAATTGAAAAGCACCTAAGTAACCTAATGGTTTCTAATGCACATTAGAATAAACAAGAGTACACAATCAATTATTGTCGCAATGCAACTTTTGATTTATGTTGCAAAATATGCGATATAACGATTAATGTGACGAAGATATTTTTTACAATATTCTTCGTATGTTTGATAACCTTCTGGAATTTCTCCTGTTCCATCTACCATAAATTTAAAATAGAAATATTTATTACCGATTAATTTAAGGATATAATTTATAAACTCTATATGTGTAATGTATGGAAAAGAGCTTCTTAATTTATCCGAAACTATCTTATTAATACTACGACAATATTCTTCTTCCCTCATTGCTAAAGGTCTTTTGGAAATGCCATCACCAAATGAATATAATAATATGGCAGGGTCAAAACATACAATTTTCCCTGTTTGATAGGATTGTATATTTATTGTTAGACGAGTATCGTTGTTTATCTGAGAAAGCTCCCAACCGCTAATACCACCAATAGGGTCGTCTTTAACTATAGAATATCTCTCATTTTCCATCAAGTCATATGCTTTAATAATATCAAATTCATGTGGTCGATATGGAGTGTTGTGAACGAATCTCCACGCAGGAACTCTTTCTGTTGCCATAATTGTAAAATATATCTTATGCACACGTAGTGCTTAATTATTAGACAATATATTGAATAATACTTTAAGGTATTGATATTCAATAATCCTGTTGCTTATTCTATAAAATCCTATTAATTAAAAAGAATTATAAATTGCGTGACCAGTTTCTGAACCTATTCTCAAACAAAGTAATATTGTAGCTAAAAGTCCGAAAAACAGGCATACTCCTACACTCTTACATTTATAGCCTATGATAGCTATTATGTATAAAATGATTATGATTATCATATCTTTAAGTAACGTTTGTTGCGCTATCCAATTCCCCGAAGAAAGCGGATAAAAAAATAAGGTGTGGGAACTATATCTGCTTTATCCTTGTAACAGGCTCTTGCATTGCCTTTAGAGTGGATAAAACAATAGCCCACACCTATTTTGACAATATCAAAAAGCCTTATAATGATATAAAGCGGATATATATCAAATGGTGTGGTGCTATTGCTATCATCTTCACTCTAATTGAATTTGCAAGATTCGTTACAAGAAGATAATCTCAATAACACCTTTCGTTAAATATGTCCTTCCAACTCCCTAACGCATTAGTTCATTAGAATTGGTTGCAAAGTTAGCGAAAGGTTTTGAATGTCTAAAGATAAAACGCTGATAAATGTAATTTTAACTGCTTTAAAACATATCTGTGATAGGAATTTAGATAATATCAGCTTCTTTTCTTCATAACTTCATGGCGGTATGAAAATTTGAAGTGGGTATATAAGATGATAATTTTTAAAGTTCATACCTACTGTCAGTTATAAAGATTATGCTTGTTTTTCGGAGTTTGCAGCCTGTCATAGCTGAACCTTTCCTGCATATACGGCTATTTTTTAATAACGGTTTTATAATATGTTGTGGTAGTGACAAAATTCTCATTTTCTGCAAGGGGTATAGTAATAACAGAAATTTCAAACTTTGTCACTAATCCATTTAAGATGTTTAGAAAGTCAAACTATCGTAAGTATTTAATAGTTCCTCCTGCCTTAATCCCAAATATCTCTTGGTAATGGCAACTGAACTATGGTTGAACAGTTCCATCAGCTTAACTAATGCCAACTCTGCGTTATCGCTGTTCATGTTATAGACCTGCCTGCCAAATGTCTTTCTAAGAGAATGGCAGCTAAAGTTCTTAATCTTTAACCTGTACTTCTTCTTCACCTCTTTAAGAATGATATTGATTCTCTGGACTGTGAAGATAGTGCCTTTCTGACTTATAAGAATTGGTGCATTGATTCCAATTGGATTTATATGCTCGTAGCACTCTTTAATATGCTGCTGTAATCCAAGGTTCAGTCTGATAGTCCTTACCTTACTTGTCTTTTTCTCAATTACAGTAAACTCATCTGTACCTAATATCTGCTTCCACCTTAGAGATAGAATATCAGATATTCTTAATCCTGTGAAGCATCCCAAAGCTATAAGGAGCGAGATTTTATAATTCTCATCTTTAGCTAATTTGCGAATAAGGTTCATTGCATCAGACCAAATCAGATAGTCTGCGGTTGTGCTTGAATATTTAAGTGACATAATGTTCTGTTTTGTAAGTTAATGAATGAAAGTGAATGTTTATTTAGACTGCCAATAATTAAAGTATTGATAATCAAACAAACATTCACTAATTAACAAAGTGAATATATTTAGGTGGGAACACCTTACTAAGACATTCCACACCTTATTATATATATGGTATTCCTTAAAACGGTCTGTTCCCATATTTATAGTCCAAAATAGAGTTGCACAGCCTTTCATAAAAGGAGAATCCGCAACCTGTATAGAAGTAGCTTAGATATATTGCTTGATATTCTCTTTGTAATGCGGTATTATCTTTCAGCATATTATCCAACTTTTCTAAAGAATGTTTCAATACCTGTACTACCTTTATATATCTAAGGTTGTTATCCACCTCTCCCAAACGGGCTTCCAATTCTCTGATATGCTCTATAAGTCTGTCTATCTGTTTATCCATAACTCTAAATTTTAATAGATTGGTAGAAATAAAGAAAGGACAACTAACTGAATAGCTGCCCTTTCTGCCAATAAGTTCATTTATCCCAAGAACCAAGCGTATTTGTTATCAAGTCCTTGCAAGACGTTGTTAATGCCAACACTAACTTCCGTAGCGTTTACGGCTCGTAACAAATAACTATCAATATAGCTGCCTTTGTTCGCCTGTGTCAAAAGGTTGTGAAAATCAAACATTGATATGGCGTTGTCCTTTGCCCCGAACACTTCGTTGTGATAGTAGTCGCGACAAACTGAATTAATCTGACTGTCCGTAATCAGAAGTCTTGGGATGGCTTTCTGCCTTGCAAGTGACAATGCTTGAAACATTCTCATCCGTCCAACGATTTGTGCGAATTGCGTTTCAGACAATAAAGTGTTAGTAAGTGACTGCATCAAGTGGATTTCTTTTGCAGGATTGAAGTTGTGGAACAATTCAAGCACGTTTCGGTAAAGTTCGCTGATATTGGTTACTTCCATATTGAATTTGACGCCTTCCCCTGTTAGGATTTGATTGCTGCAAATTCTAACTCTCCAGCCTACGAAAACAGAAAACTTCTCCAAACCTTTGGATGCACGATAAAGATTGAGGTCGCTGTAATTTCTCACCCCACCGATGCACAATTCAAGCCTTTGCCCCCTTATCGTTTCGATAATGGTTGGAATGGTGAAAGCAAATGCAAGCCTCTGATAGAATTGTGTCTTTTCACATTCCAACAGTTCACTTGCTTTCTTACCCAATGCGGACGGTATTCTACCCCGTACAATGTGCGAAACTCTGATGTCCGGTGCGTTCACCCTCTCACCTGCATAAAACGAACAAGCCGCATCATGCACACAAGAAACAAAGTCTTGGTGTGCGATGGTCAGTTCTTGGTTAGCCCAAGTTGGAACGACACATTTGTTTGCAAGTTCGTCCATAGTGATTGCATCCGTATTGGCTTCCAAGAAGTTCACACTCGGCTGTACGGTTGGCTCGTCTTGGATAATGGTAGCTTCTTCCGCATATTTACCCCAATTCATTCTCTCACGATTCTGTGCCATAGCTGGCATGATAACTAAATTTCTCATATTACTAAAAATTTTGAATGATACCTTTTTGTTTACTATAAATATGTTTGGGATTATATACGGTTATTTATAAAAATGATTTTTATTCGTAACAAGGGGAGGGGGAGTTTGAACAGGTACACCGTAGGAACAGCCACTCTATAAAATTTTGAGTAAGCGGAATCAATGCTTATTTTCTTGATTTTTAGCTAAACTGAATATAGGTGATTCTTTAATTAGGTAGTCTTTTTAATATCATTGGCTGTATGTGGCATATTATAAAGTATAGGCTATATAACTCTCATTAAAGTGGAAATTTTCAGAAAGTCAGAATCGGAAAAATGTGCTATTGTGGTTCTGCGCCCAAAATAAAAGCCGCAAGGGTTACTTACGGCTTGACGATATATTAAGCGATGTAACCTCTTGCAAGGTCTTCATCGGTGATTATTTCGGGATATAGGTTCTTGATAATGGCTAACTGGCTTTCAGAAGTTATCAGAAATATATCCTCTCTAAGCAGGTGTATTCCTTTCTTGTCCCTTTTTGCATAGCCTCTTTCTATGGCTTCATTCATATATCTTGATATTGTCCCTTTAGACAAGCCAAGTTCTTCCGCTAATTTGTTTTGGCTGTAAAGAGTGGTGTTCGTTCCGTTCAAGCATTTACATTTCAGCAGGACAAGAAAGCCTTTCAGTTCCCTGCTTATCGGTTCATCATATAGCTTATTAGTTATAAGAACATAATGCTCCGTATCTGATTGGTAGCTGCATCTGTTGAATTTTCCATATTGTCCGTAAACATCAAATTTATCTATGCTTACTAATCCAAGTGATTCAAACCTGTGCAGCCATTCCCTTATCTGGTCTGTCTTTTTAATTCCGTAGAAATCAGTCAAGTTATCTTGTTTGATATATGATTCCATCGTATTGCAATCGGAACAGAGAGCCAAGCAATAGAATAGGTACGTTTCCAGTAAATTGAGTTTTCCTGCGATATTAGATGTTATTTTTCTGTATGAGGTCATTAGCAACCGTATGTTTATAGTTCGTAAAATAAATATCTCCTTTCTTTACCAATCTTCTGTAATGGTGGTTTCCGAAATAGCTTTTCGCTTCTTTCTGATTCGTGAACGTCTGTTTTGTAGGCAAATAGATAATCATAGGCAATTAAATATGAGATTTTGAGAATTAATCAATCTGTCCCGATTTGAAAAATCGGGTAGGTAGGTATTTATATATAGGTATTTATAAGCGACCCACCTAAGATGAACACTTCGCACCCCCCCCTAAAATGAACACCTCTTTTTTGAGAATCAGAACCGGATTTTGAAAAGTTAATCCTTTAAGGCTTGGAATGGGGGAGGTTCGGATATGCCATCTTACTTATTGCATTAAAAAGTTCCAAATAAAATCGGCACAATCATTAGTTAGTAAGAAAATGGAAGTATTTCATTTCCTATATATGGTTCAAGTGACATTTTTCTTAATTTCTGTAAGGGGTATAGTAAAGACAAGATTTTCGGATTTTGTCACTATTAGCTAAACCAACTCACAGATTAATTGATAGCCTCTGTTTTTTCCATCCCTCCAGTCCACCGCTTGAAAGTAGTCCTTAATCATGCTGCCTTTTATCGTTTTTTCGGGATGGATATTCAATATCTCATATATTCTCGTCAATTCATTGACTATTTTTTCGTTGGAATATCTGTTGCCAACCTTGAATATATTCTTAATCAGTTTGATAACCTTGTTTCCCTTACGTTGTGTGAGAATCATTTCCTCTCTGATTTTCTTTTCGGAATAGTTAAGTTCTTCTATCCTCTCTTTGCCCAAAGTTTCAAACGCTTCCACAATGAACGGGTCAATCTTCCGCATATCATTGATATAGTCTAAGGCATATTCAGAATAGGGAGTTTCCATTTCGCCAAGTTGTTGTACTATTCTTCTGCGTTTGTCCTTTACCGAGCGTGCAGCTTTGATAATCTTTAATTTCTCGTCATTCTCATTATATTCGCAATTCTCAAATGTGGGATTGAAGAAATGGCAGTCATTGTACCAGTTCATTATTTCCTGTCTTGATTGGTATCTGTTGTTCACCAATACGGAATTAATCTCATTGTCTATGGCAAACCAGTTCTTTGTGAAATCAAGATATAGGTATTTACGGAACGGCATGGTTTCAAGAACTGCACCGAAAGCAAATCTGCTTTCTCTGTTATCCGCACTATTGTATAAGGTCTGTATCGTGTTATAGGCAAATTCATGTGCCGAAATCTCCCATTCTATCTGTTCCCTGTCTTTGGGGATTATATCGGGATTCACCCTATAGATATGTGTTGCCGATTTTATGCCATTACGGAATCTTCCGCAAATCTGTATGCAGTCTGTATCTATGTCAAGTATGGTATATTCGGAATTATAAGGGTCTGTAACCATTACCAAATCGGGCTGATAAGGCAAGTCCAAGTCGAATGCCGTAAAGAATCTGCCAGTGAAGAAGTTATATTTCTTCATGGTATCTGCGTTCCAATCATTATAAGCATTATCAAAGGAGTATTCATTTTTCAGTTTCAAACGGCTTTTTGGCGCACAGTAAACGGCTGAATCTTCCAATATGTCAAACTGTTTCATTATGGAGTAAATCATTACCACAGAATTGACAAAGAAACAGACAGTTCCCTCTTTGTACTTGTCTAAATATTCACTTATTGCCTTGTTGGTATTATAAGTATGCGTAACTGTAAGCTCTTGTCTGTAATCATAATCGGCACTTATTTCTATTGTCTCAAACTCTTTAAATCTTGGGTCACTGAATCCGATAGGAGTAGCGGAAACAAGTGCCTTGCCTTTAAAGCGGAAAAAGTCATTCATGGGTAGCACTATGTCTGTTCTGTAGTCCACATCCTTAATTAATTGGTGGCATTCATCCATCAGCAGGAAGAAATGATTATAAATGTCAATACCGCTGCAAGCTGTTTTTACCTTACCGAAACTTTCGGGAGTAGTCATTATCTTATGTAATCTATTGTTAGTTAAATAATTGCGAATCTTATCTATTGTAACATCTTCATAAACACCTAACAGATTGCTGTATTTGCCGCACTTGCTTTTGATGACGGGTACATTAGGTACTACGATAATGGAATTTCTTTCAGTTTCAAGCTCCAAAGTGGTAGCACCGCAACCGGGTATTCTTTTGGAAAGTATGCAGTCTGACGGAATCTCACTCATTACGTCAGACAGGTATTGACCTTTATTTAGGGTAATCATAATCCTTTGCTGTTTAGATAATCTATAAATTCATCGCTTCTCCTTATGCTGAAAAAGAGTTTTCCAAAACGGAACAGTCCCCGAAGTTTTATATAGGCTTCTGTTTCCCGTAAAAAGGGGATTCTTGCAATGTTGTATTTCTGTTCTATCAGTTCTTTTACTGTGTTTTCTTGGAATCCGCTACATAACTTGGATAGTTTGGACGGGAATATTCCAAAGTCTTCATAATCTCCCGTTTGCAGGTAGTTGAGAATCCACTGCCAGCCTTTTTCATTGAGTTGGTATCTTATTCCTGTAACCCCTTGGCTGCTTATCCATGCTTCACCATTCACTTGAATATAAAGCTGCTTGTGTTGCTTCATCAGTAGCTTCACTTGTCTGTGTGCAGCTTCATTGTTATATGTTTGGGTAAACTGTATCTGTTTCATTTTCTCTGTTCCGATTAAAAAGAAAGCCGAGAGAGTTTGTTCCCTCGACTTTCTTTCAGACTGACTGTTTAGGCTACTTCATTCTGTTCGGGAACTTGTAGTTTGGCTTCCGCTTCTGATTTCTTCATCCATTCGGGTTTGCAGGCTTCACAGATAAGGCTGTTCACTTCATCCGTTGCTTTCATGCAGAACTTCACATTTCCGTTGAATGTGGATGAGAATCTCACGCAACGGTAACGCTCCCCATAATTGTTGTACCAATCCTTTTCAATATAGCCTCTCATAGTGGAGTTCATGTATTGTTTGAAAAGTTCCATTATCAGGTTTTCTCCCTCTTGGGCAATCTCCACCTCGTGTTCTTCCGCTTTGTATTCATGTAAACCGTTTATCATTTTAGCCATACCGAGATGTATTGCTGAAATAAGGTCTGCATCTCCTGCACCCTCAAAATGTTGTGTCATACCGGTAGCGTAAACGACAGTGACCGATATAATCAGTTCGCCTTTTGAAGATTGTTTAAAACGCATATCCGTTCTGACGGGGAACATAAGGAATGCTTCTTTCAGTTCCTGCACGAATGCTACACTGACTTTAGTGTTTTCTACTACGTTTTCTACTTCATTATTTAACTCTTCTGTAAATCTAATATTTTTCATATCTCTTAATGTTAATTCGTTGTTTATAAAGTCATTAAAGAACTACTGAAGCTATGCGCACTTGCTTGTTTGTTCCCTTTTGACGTTGCAAAGTTAGTGGCGTTTATCTTGTCTTTATAATTTTTCGGCAGGTTGGTATGTGGGCAAAAAATGCAGGGATAATTTACCCACATAAAAAAAGCGCATTAAAGTTTGTCACTCTAACACGCTCTTTTATATTATTGATAATAAGGCTAAAAGTAGTATTTGCTTCGGGTGCTTATAGGGGCTTTGCCATCATAACTCCGCAGCGTATTCGATAGAATCCTGTTCTTGTTGCCTTTATCATCGTATTCATCATTGTATCTTTTTCCACCATAACCTATGGTATAAATGATTCTTGATATTAACATCATCTTGTCTGTGGAGACTTTGGTAAGCTGTTCTGCAAATGCTGTTTTATCGGCTGTCTTGTCTTCCAAAAAGTATTTGAACATTTCAACCACTTTTCTGATTTTGTGTGTTGGGCTTAACGTGACTTCTTTCTGACGATTGACCATTTTTGCATCAAACATTTCCTGCATCTGCTTATCCATTCCGATATTTTCCAACTGCTCCTTTTTTTCTGCCCAAGATAAATTTTCATCATTCATTATCTTGAAGTAAGTTTGAATGAAGTGACCGAATGAAATCCGAATAAGTTCCAGCATATCCTCTCGGTCTGTGAAGTAGGTCTTTCTGCTATTCGCCAATGAAAGGCTTGTAGCTGTTGATAATTTCTCGTTAAATGTGTCGGCTTCTTCCATCAGTGATTTTTCAATAAAGTTGGCATCAGTGGTAATGCTTTCCACATAATCGTACACGAATAGGATTAGATACCATAATTTGCTTGCATCCAAATTGAATGCTTTCAGTGTTTTCTGCAATTCTTCATTTTCGATGTACCTTTCTATATCCAATCGGCTGAAAGTGCTGTTCTCATTAAAGTAGCGTTGGCAAAAAACACCGATGGCACTTGATTCACCAAAATTCTCACCATCAAAACTTGGTAGGAATCTGTTTGCCATTTGCCACACATATTCCAAAAGCGGTTCATCTAAATATTTATAGCTTTCATACCAAGCAGCTTTCAAATCGGGCAGTTCTTCTATTTGTATTTCTTTAAGCATAGTACCTTAGTTACTGATTATCCTGCAAAGTAAAAGAAAAGTCCGCAATCTTTTCGGACTACGGACTTCTTTTTATTATAGGAGGTTCTTCATGGCTTCATCCACCTGCTCATTATCGAATTTGCTTAAATATATCTGTGTGGTTTTTATGTCTTGATGTCCTAACGCTTGCGATATAATGCCTATATTCACTCCCGATTTCTTTAAAATGGTAGCGAATGAATGCCTTGCTACGTATGTCGTTACTTCGGCAGTTATTCCTAATTCTTGTGCGAATGCTCTAAGTTCTGTATTGACTTGATGGCAGATTTTGTGTACCCGATTACTTTTTTGCATGGGTGTGATATGGCGTTTGCAATGTAAAATGGGGAATAAATATTCTGCTTCTTGCTGATAATCTGAATATTGATAGATTATCTGCTTGGCTTGTTCAGATAAAACAAGATTAATGCTACCATGTGTCTTTTGCCTTTGATATATAAGTCTATCTTCTATAATGTTATCAGGTGTCAGATTAGCTATATCCACAAAAGATATTCCTCCACATAGATAAGAGAATGCGAATATGTCATGTGCCAGTTTTCGGAGATTACTTTGACCGTTGCAATTGACATTGATGATTTTTAGAATGTCTGCTTTGGATAATGCCCTTTTCATGGTTTTGGTATTGAGATGGCTCAATTTGTATTCAATGAAAGGATTCTTTTCTCTACATACTATTTTTGCATCAATAGCACGATTATAAGCAGCTCGTAATGTACGGAACTGATAACTTAGGGTCGTGTCTTTGTTCCCTTTGCTACGCATCCAATCTTCAAATTTGCGGCAAAAGGTCACATCTATATAGCTAAAGGTATAGTTTAGTTTTTTACCTTTATTGAAGTTCCTAAGCGTATTATAAGAGTTTAGGTAAGCATAACTTGTGCCTATTTGCCCTTTTTGTTTCAGTTCTTCAATAATGGATAAGTAGAACTCTTCTACTGTTCGGGTCTTTGTTATTTCTTTCTGCTCGTTTATTAATGAAGAAGCCGTAAATTCTTCTTTGTTGGCTTTCTTTTCTAAAATCCGTTGTTGGTAATCCAATTTCGTTTTTAGAATGATTTTTTGAATTAAATCTTTGTTGGGATTGTTTGGCTTGGGGACATTTCGTTCAAAGTCCCAATGCTTTGCTGCAACAGATATTTTAAGACTTTTGTAGGTGCTTTTTCCGTTCTGTGCAATTCTCAACATTAAGGGGTGTTCTCCGTTTGCTAAAGTTTTGCTTTTGTAGCAAATTACAGAAATTGTAGCGTCCATAAGAATTTTGGTTTAATTCTTGGTTTAATTGCTGGTTTAATTTGCCCGATTAAACTGCAGCTTACGAAGGACATTACTAAAAAGCAAAAAGCATCGATAACCTTGCGATTATCAATGCTTTATCGGTAGTCGGGGTGACTGGATTCGAACCAGCGACCACACGCCCCCCAGACGCGTACTCTAACCGGGCTGAGCTACACCCCGTTGTTTTGTTTAACGGGTGCAAAAGTACGTATTTACGGGGAATTTGCAAAATTTTCAGGCGCTTTTTTGCTCAAAAAAAACGTTTTTTAATTGGCTTTATTTATAAGTTTCTGTTGCTCAGTGGAATAGTTGATGGCTGTAATGGTATTAGATTTCCTTTATTTGCATTAAGTTATTTCTAAAGTTTTAGGAATATGTTAGAGAAATGGAAGTTTTTGGAATTCGTGGAGTTGCTATTTTTTTTAACTTTTTTTTTATGAATCATTTATAAGATGTTTGTACTGTGGTCTTTTTATTTTTGCACTTGATTTATTAATTTATAATTAGTTTGATATGGCAACATTCAAATTATTGCTTCATTCGGCAAATAAAAGAAAGAATGGAAGTTATCCTGTCTCGTTGCGGATAACAAAAAACATGAAGCATAAGTATATCTCTTTAGGTCTTTATGGCAAGAAAGAAGAATGGGACGAAAAAAGTGAGCGTTTCCGTTGTGACAAGCGTGTCTGTCCTAATTACAAGGAGTATAATGCGCGATTAGTCCAATTATTGGCACGTGTTCAGAATGTTGAACTTGATTTTGAGCATGATAAAATAGACTGGACTTTGAATCAGTTTGCTGATGCTTTTTTATATAAGAGTAAGCAGGGTAAGTTTCTTGATTTTGCAGTTCTCTGCATAGAGGAGATGAAAGCCACAGGACATATAGGTAATGCACACGTGTGGGAGAGGCTCCTTTATAATCTGAAGCTGTTTGATAAGAAACTTCATGTGCTCTGTTTTCAGGAGATAGATATAAAGTATGTGAATTCCTATAATCAATTCATGGAGAAGAGAGGATGGAGCGGTAATACCCGTAAACATGATATGAAAACCTTGAGTGCTATATTGAACCGTGCCATCAAAACAAAGGAATATTCAGGTAATTCTTATCCTTTCGGGAAAGACGGTTTCTGTATCTCTGCTTTGGAGGAAGAAACCCGTAAAAGGTATCTTTCACAGGAGTACTTGGACAAGCTGATGAATACTGTGTTTGCGAATAAGCCTAGAGAAGTGGCAAGGCGGCTTTTCCTGTTTTCCTATTTTTGTTATGGAATGAGCTTCATTGATATGGCATATTTGAAGCGTGATAATATAAAATCGGAAGGAGGAGGAAAATACCTTGTCTATAAGCGTCATAAGACGGAGCATAGTAAAAACGCGAGATTCATCAGAATCCCTTTGACAAATGAATTGTGCCTGCTGCTTCAGTGGTTTCGAGATAATACCTTGTTGGTAAGTGATTATTTGTTGCCTTTTGTTTCCAAGGATTATGTCGGTGAGAAGCTGTACAATCATCTTCGCAGCAGATTGGGCAGGTATAATGAGAGACTGAGAGAAATAGGAGAAGAATTGTGTTTTCAAGAGAAATTAACAAGTTACGTCAGCAGGCACTCTATGGCAATGACTTTACAGAGCAGTGGCGTTCCCCGTGAAATGATTGGTCAGGTGATGGGTCATAAGGACTTGAGCACGACAAACACTTATTTGGATAGTTTTGGAGATGCTGAAATAGAGAAAGTTACATTGAAATCATTATATAATAATAAAGAATTAAAATTATGAGAAAGAAAAAATATGAAAATTTTATCGCGAAATTGATGATGACTAAAGATATTATTGATGCTGCCGAATTGGAGAAACACATCCGTAATGTTGTCGGCTATGATAAGTCTTCGCTTGAAAAAGAATATTTTCGGATAAATGAACTTATTGAAAATCAATATGAAAAATACGGCATAATAAATGAGGGTGATAATATAGAGGCTTTTAGGAGAGGTTATTATGCCTTGAACAGGTTGTCTGTCACTTTAGACGATATCCGTAATAAGATAAATTCGCTGGGATATGAAAAGGAGAGTGGAATTGGAATACGTATTCAGCAGGATTGGAATTATGCCGCGCATCTATTGATTGATTTGTTATATTTGGAAAATATAAATCTTCATAATTACTCATGTTTATTAAAGGATTGTCTTAAACGAACCGGCAATTCTCCCATGTATTCCTGTTATTCGGAGGAGCAATTGAAACTTGTTTATGAATATCTTTGTTCTAAATCTCTGTTTTGTAACAAAGATGAATTCAGTAATTTTTTTAAGATATTTAAATCTGAAGCTTCTGATGTAACGCATAAAATAAAAGTGAATACCTCTAGAACAGGTGCAAAGGCTCTATTGAGAGTTGCTGTCGAAGAGTTGACTAAACAATTTTCTGCTTCATTGGTTAACTTGTTTTTTGCGGATAAAGATGGTGGTGATTTGAAAATAGCCAGCCATCATAGAGCCACGGCTTATGATGATTATCGGAGGGAAATAGCTCGTATACTGTCTTAAAATAACTTCCTTGAATTAAATGCGCTTTTTTAAATCGATATATATGTTTGATATTCAGATGTATATATCGATTTTGTTTTTGCTTTGTGTCGCAACATGAATTTGAAAAATTAATTGTAGTGCCCTTTCTTTGCATCATAATTTTAAAAAAAAGATATGATAAAAAGAAAAAAAGCTGTTTCTACAGCAGAATCAAGTAAGGAAAAAGGCATGAGAATAAATTCAGGTGTTTCAGAAAGCATCATGATAGTGTCTGATATTATTGGTATAGACGAAGTCTGTAAAATAACAAGTCTTTCTCGCAGCACGATTTATAAAAAGACTTCTAATCACGAAATTCCTTTTTATAAATCCACTCTGAACAAAAGGTCCTTCCTGCGTTTTAGACGTTCTGAGATTCTAAATTGGATGTTGCGCCATCGTATAGGGACTATTGATGAGTTTTTGGAATCTCAGGATTGAGTTTATAATAATAAGTGAAATAATATTATTATATTAATAATAAAGGAAGAGGATACTTTTATGTATGATACAATAAAATTTGTAATAAAAGAAAGTGAATTGGATAATGCGATTTGCTTTTTAGAAGAGATTCCGTGTAGGATATCGATAAAGTCTACTTCTTCAAATAGAGTGGTAGGTTTTTTGAAGAATATGAAGATTGAAGTGCGAAATACTACTTTGATAGTGCAAGGTAGTTTGCTTAAATATTTCAAGGGTTATAATTATGCAGAGTGTTTGTCTGTATGGGATGTCAGAAAATCGATAAATAAATTGAGTAATGAGTTGAATGTTCCTATGCGACAGGCTGTAATCAATAGGATTGATATTGGTATCTGTTTTTCTATGGTTAATGTTCCTTGGGTATATTGGGATTGTCTGCTTCATAGCGATGGTTATTTTCGTTCTAATATAAAACAAGAAACTTTGTATTTTGACAAGTATGATTCGCAGCTTTGCTTTTATGATAAAAAGACGGAGATGAAAAAGAATAGGGAGGTTGAGAATTTAGAATGTTTAAAAAAAATAAACGTGCTGCGATATGAGTTTCGTTTCAAAAAAGTTACATCGATTTTTGGCGGTGTAGTAAGAGGGGCTGACTTGTATAGTCCTGTTTTCTATTTGCGAGTATTGCAAAAATGGTATGATGGCTACATGATTATACAGAAAGGATTTGTATCGGAAGTTGATTTACTCAGGTTTGGTGGCAAGAAAGAGTTTCAGCGTTCTTGTGTTGCTTTAGTAATGGGTCAATTTAATCTATATGAAGTTTTGGATAGGGAATTTGCACAAGGAAAAATCAATAGTAAAAATAAATATGATATAAAGGAGGTTATGAAAGAAGCAGAGAAATTACTACTGGATAAGGAAAACTTTATTTCTATTATAGATGAATTGACTAATAAGGTGAGTGTTTTTTATGAGGAAATGAAAAAGTCTGTGGAAAACGTTTCTCCATATCGTTGGGAGTTATTGAATAGAATGGCTGATCGTTCTTTAAGGGTTTAAAATGTAGTTTTAACAAAGAAACAGACGCAAGATAGGTAAATAATCACTTTTTTGTAGGAAATGGAATAAAACGTAATTAAACAGGCTTTTCAGTAGTTTAATTTAATGCTTGTGAGATTTTCTATCAATGTTCATTAGAAAAAAACTTGGTGTTTCCTTTTCCTATTTCTTTTACTTAGAAAAAATTATGTAATAAATGTTTTGATAGGAATAATTTATTAAATATATTTGTATATTAATGGAATGAATCAGCGATAAACAGCGTGTTTAATACTGGTTTTAGTAAATAATAGTATACAAATATATTGATTATGGAAAAGAAGAGTAGTGGTTATCAGACTGGAATTGCGAGTGAGCATTTGGTTTTGTCTATGTTGTATCGTTTGGGTGCAAAAGCATATTTGACTTTGGGTAATGAAAAGAGTATTGACATAAGGATTACTAAGGATGACGGAAGTTGGATTTCTGTTGATGTGAAGTCTGTACGTAAGGGAAATGCTATTCCTGTAGGGAATGCAGTGGATAAGGATAATCATTATTATGTTTTTGTAATTTATAATAATAAGTTTAGTGATTTATCTGTTCATCCTGATTTTTATATTGTTCCTAGCCATATTGTTGTTGAGAGAAGAAAGGAATTTAATGGTGGTCCTATTGATATATTCAAGAAAGATATTATAGAGTATCAGAATAAGTGGGAAATTTTGGGTACATTTGTAGAAAATGGTGAACTTTCTACAGAAAAAAAATGATGAGGGATAATTTTAAATGTAGAATTTATGGAGATCTTGTTCATGTCGTATGGCAAATAAATGAGGTTTATTCCTAAAGTGGCTATACGTTTTTGGCAGAGAGAGTGGATTTTAGGAAATGGAAGGATGGAAAGTGGGAAATGGTGGAGGGTAAATTTAGTTGTTCTATATACAGTATTCTTGTATATTTGTCTTGTGTGATATTATGTTTCTTGTTTAATGAATTGATTTTTTATTAATATGATAGGCGCGCTTGCAGGTGATATTATAGGCTCTGTATATGAGTTTAATAATATAAAGACGAAAGATTTTCCTTTGTTCAGTAAAGAATCTTTCTATACTGATGATTCGATTATGACGATAGCTGTGGCTGATTGGTTGCTTCATGGAGGTGATTTGGTGAGAGTGATGCAGTATTATGGTTCTAAATATCCTTTTCCTATGGGTGGATATGGTGCTCGTTTCGACAAATGGCTGCATGAAAAGAATCCTAAGCCTTATAATAGTTGGGGAAATGGTTCGGCAATGCGTGTTAGTCCTGTGGGATGGTATTTTGATTCTTTGGAAGAAACAATAAACGTGGCGGAAGAGACAGCTGTGGTTACTCATAATCACCCTGAAGGAATCAAAGGAGCTCAGGCTACGGCATCGGCTATTTATTTGGCAAGAAAAGGTAAATCAAAAGAATATATCCGCAGTTTTATCACAGATAATTTTGGCTATGATTTGAATCGCTGTTGCGATGATATTCGTTGTGATTATAAATTTGATGAAAGCTGTCAAGGTACAGTTCCCGAAGCTCTTATTGCTTTTTTAGAGAGTCGGAGTTTTGAGGATGCCATAAGGTTGGCTGTTTCATTGGGTGGTGACAGTGATACACTGGCTTGTATAACAGGAGGGATTGCAGAAGCTTTTTATAGATATAGAATTCCCTATGGAATACGCAGCAAGGTTCTTTCTTTATTGGATGATGATTTGCGAAGAATTGTTAAGGAATTTATAGATGCTAGGCGCGAATGGTTTATACATCCTAGATGGGAAGAAGATGGAGAATCAATATCAATAGTTGTTAGTGAACCTTCTAAAGAAGAAGTAGAGAAGTTAAAAACAGAGTCTGTAAGACTAATTTTAAACAGCTTAAATTCGGAAACGGATGAAAAAAAGGAATGAATTTGATATATTGTGAAAAGTATAAATGCTATTTGATGTCTTATCAAGTAGCATTTTTTGTTATATAGAGATTTCTATTTTGTTAAAGATGATATGGCGTTTAAGGGATAGATGGAAAATGTTTATAGGAGAATGATATTGGTATTGGAATGGTCTGTGCTTGTTTTTATGATGAAAACGATAATTTTAGAAATAAACTTTGGGTGTTAACGTCTTATGATGCTTCTCGAAAAGAAGAAGATAAATTAAGAAAAGTAGTCTCCGAAGAAACTGCTTTTAAGAAAGAGGTGAATAGCAGTAGTCCCTTGCAATATTCTTTAGAGAAGGGTGTGACGTTATCAACTTTCTCTCCCGACTCTCTATCACTGTAGATACTAATTGAAAAGTGCGCCAATATTCCAGTTGAAAATTGCGCCACCATAGGATAAGTATAATGACCTT